>WLWD01005250.1_pt1 | contig 17273 bp, 11 predicted proteins | sample 6712731 | NCBI WGS metagenome assembly WLWD01 (sample SAMN12718690, study PRJNA576275) | sponge metagenome | isolation source: marine sponge | host: Mycale hentscheli | place: New Zealand: South Island, Marlborough, Capsize Point | collected 2014-11-01
CCTACCATACACTACATATGTACCAAGTTTCGTAGAATTCTGAGTCGGTCACTTGTAAAGTGTGGTTGAACTGAAATGGAATGACCCTATAACAAGTTCAGTATGTTTGGCTTAATGAAACTAGTTTTACAAATATAAGTAAAACTGACACACACCTTTTTCCTTCTCCTTGGGAGTTACTTTGGCAGCAAATTTAGATGTAAAACTAACTACTCTTTCAACTGCTGGTTCTATCTTGTACACTAACAATATATTGCTGAAAGGTTGGAAGAAAGCTTCAAAAAACCTCTTGTGGTCGTCCGTCCTGCTGTAAAGAGCTGCAAGACCATTAACCAGTTTGTGCTGAATGGAACTAGAGTTCTGAGCTTCATCAAGAAAACGTATTATACTTTCTGCTAAAGATACATTAGGGGAATCCATTATTTCCTCACAACCTAAACTACGATGGGCTTCTAAAAGGGAGAACTGCGTATTTCCCGCGCTTTTAGGATTCTGGACGACGATATGGGGTGAGACTAAAATTCGGACCGGACCACCGGGCTAATTTTTTTTTTGGGCCCACTTTCGACTTAGATTTTTTACTGACCGCCAGTGGTGGTGGGTGAAAGTCTCCGCCGAACGGATATGCAAACTGGAAGCAGTGCCCTCACCGGACCCTTTTCCTTCGCCCACGCGTAATAATAATAGAAGGAAAAGGGTCGGCGACGCCAGACTAGCAACCGATGTGCATCCTTAACACTCTCCTCTTCCATTTGCTTTAGTATAAGCTTCACTAGCTAACTTACCTCCAAACCACAATGATGGTAATATAATTTTACCATTTTTAATGATATAAGGAGTGTTAAAAATTTAGTACAATCAAATGACCTCTAAATTAGGCTACAGTCCTTTATTAACTAACATAGCTATTTTATTCATAACCGGTCTTCCAAATTGTGTCCAGCTGCTTACCTCATCACACAACCACTTCTGGTCTACCCCTCGAGATAATAAAAACTCTAAAATGCTTTACCGAATGTAACGTCACGGTTTGAGAGCTAACGTATACTACTTGACGGTGTAGCCTGAACTTTTTGTATATTTATTGTCTTTTTCTTTTAACCAGTTGTATATATGCCTCACTTGTGCAACCGCATACGCGTAACAGTATGACGTCAGTACGCAATAATTTGCACGCGAGTATTATAAAGCTAAGTTACGGGTGTGCTATCCAGCATTGCCATGGCTTCTTTTCTACCAACAGTTTGTGTTGCTTGTGGTGGTCCAGCTAATTCTGGTTGTAGACACTGGGTATCCCAAGTCTCAAAAACGCTGATTTCACTAACCGTTCCATCCGTATCATCAAGAAGAAGGCGTGCCACGCAGACTTTTCCCTAAAGGCACGGACTATTTCAAGCAATCTGATTGGCACGCAGCTATATACAGTCGAAAGACGTTATGTGCAGAACGGCTGACCCTCACCTTTGACCTCACGCGATGTCTTTGCGCGCGCTCTTGTTGCTAGCTGTCACCTTCGACCTTTGTGGAAAGTTGTCCTTGGTGACCCTGCAAGATTGATTAGGAGGTGGTTCGTTAGGTTGGTTGCTCGTTGTTGGGCTAGGCTGCATTTGTGCTACCTGTGAGTGGGAGAAGAGGACTGCAACGGCAGGAATTCACTTATGCTATGCGATAACAAGTAAGTGTACTAAATACTGTGATGTGTAGTGTTTAATAGATAGCTAATGAATTGTATTTAGGAGTTTTGCAAATTATTTGACATGACAAAAAAAACAGAGTTTTCTTTAAACACCTCTCCCTGCCAAACTTGTAAAGCATGTAACTGTCTGAACTAATCATTTCTGCTGCCAATTCATTGCTGAAAGTGTGGGTTATCGAATACAATTTTATATTATTATAGTATGAGTAATAGCACGATCAGGCTCTCTGCCTGTCTATTCTCTCACTCACGCTGCATTGTCTATTTTCTTACTCTCAGGCTCACTGCCTATGTATTCTGCACTATCAGGCTCACGGCCGTCTATTCTCTCACTGTTAAGCTCGCTGCCTGTCTAGTCTTACACTATGCTCATATTCTCTCACTATCAGGTATACTGCATGTCTACTCTCACTCGCAGGCTTGCTGTCATCTATTCTCTCACTCTCACTCAGGCTCGCTGCCTGTCTATTCTCACACTATCAGGCTCGCTGCCTGTCTATTCTCACTCTCACTCAGGCTCGCTGCCTGTCTATTCTCACAAACTATCGGGCTCGCGTGCCTGTCTATTCTCACCTCACTCAGCTCGCTGCTGTCTATCTCACTCTCATCCATGCTCGCTGCCTATCCCCCCTTTTTTTTTTTTTAACTTTCTCACACGATCAGGCTTCTCTGCCTTCTATTCGCACACTATCATGCTTCTGCCTGTTCTATTCTTATCTCACTCTCTCAACCAGGCTCGCTGCCTGTCCTATTTCTCACACTATCAGGCTCGCGCCTGTCTAGTACTCACTCTCCTCAGGCTCGCTGCCTGTCGATTCTCTTCTCACACTATCGGCTCTCTGCCTGTCTATTATCTCACTCTCACTCAGGCTCGCTGCCTACTATTCTCACACGTATCAGCTTCTGCCTGTCTATTCATCACGCTCACTCATGCTCCGCTGGCCTGTCTATTCTCACACTACAGTCTCGCTGGCCTGTCTATTCTCACTCTCACTCAGGCTCGCTGCCTGTCTATTCTCACACTATCGGGCTCGCTGCCTGTCTATTCTCACTCTCACTCAGGCTCGCTGCCTATCTATTCTCACACTATCAGGCTCGCTGCCTGTCTATTCTCACACTATCAGGCTTCTGCCTGTCTATTCTCACTCTCACTCAGGCTCGCTGCCTGTCTATTCTCACACTATCAGGCTCGCTGCCTGTCTATTCTCACTCTCACTCAGGCTCGCTGCCTGTCTATTCTCACACTATCGGGCTCGCTGCCTGTCTATTCTCACTCTCACTCAGGCTCGCTGCCTACTATCTCACACTACCAGGCTTCTGCCTGTCTATTCCTCACCTCTCCTAAAAACCTCAGGCTCGCTTCCTGTCTATTCACACTATCAAGGCTCGCTGCCGGGTTACCTATTCTTCTCACTCTCACTCAGGCCGCTTCCTTCTATTCTCACACTATCATCGGGCTCGCTGCCTGTCTATTCGTCACTCTCACTCCTGCTCGCTGCCTTCTTATTGGCTCACACTATCGTGCTCGCTGCCTGTCTATCTCACACTACAGGCTTCTGCCTGTCTATTCCAACTCCTCACTCAGGCTCGCTGCCTTGCTATCTCACACTATCTGGCTCGCTTCCTGTCTATTCCTCACTCTCACTCAGGGGCTCCGCTGCCTATCTGTTCGCACACTATCAGGCTTCGCTGCCTGTCTATTTCTCACCTAGCGGCTTTCTGCCCTGTCTATTATCATCTCACTCAGGCTCGCTGCCTGTCTATTCTCCACTATCAGGCGCGCCTCTTCTATTCTCAACTCTTCACTCAGGCTCGCTGCCTGTCTATTCTCACACTATCGGGCTCGCTGCCTGTCTATTCTCACTCTCACTCAGGCTCGCTGCCTATCTATTCTCACACTATCAGGCTCGCTGCCTGTCTATTCTCTCACTCAGGCTTGCTGCCTGTCTATTCTCACACCAGCAGACTCACTGCCTACCTATTCTCTCACTATCAGACTCACTGCCATCTATTCTCACTCCATCAGGCTCGCTGCCTATCTATTCTCACACTATCAGGCTAACTCTCTATCTATTCTCACACTCAAGTTACTGTCTATCTGTTTTCACACCCAATGCTGTTAAGGCATTCTTGCTCTCTAGCTCACCAATGTAGTCGTGCACTCTCGGGCTCACTGCCTATGTATTCTCGTACTCAAACTAGCCACCTTCTAGTCCCACACCCGGATATCTAGTTCCAACTATCAGGTTCTCCGCCTATCTCGCACTCGTGTGCTTCCTTGCCACAGCCAGACTCACCACCAATGTATTGTCATACTTGAGTAGTATTTGTTCTTGTTCTTACCCATCCTCACACTCAGACTTGCTGCCTATCTAGTTGCACATCGTCATACTCTATCTGTGCACTCTCAGACTCACTGCCATCCAATCTTGCACTATAAGACTTGCCTACCTAATCTCGCACTGACGCCCAGGGCCTATCTATTCTTGCATACACTATCAGGCTTGCTGCCTATGTTTTCTCAAGCTTGCTCCTTAGGTATTCTCAGGCTCACTACCTATGTATTCTCAGGTTCACTGCCTATCTATTCTCACGCTCACTGCCTATGTATTCTCAGGTTCACTGCCTATCTATTCTCACGCTCACTGCCTATGTATTCTCAGGCTCACTACCTATGTATTCTCAGGTTCACTGCCTATCTATTCTCAGGCTCACTGCCTATATATTCTCAGGCTCACTGCCTATGTATTCTCAGGCTCACTGCCTATGTATTCTCAGGCTCACTACCTATGTATTCTCAGGCTAATTGCCTATGTAGTCTCAGGCTCACCGCATATGTATTCTCATACTCACCGCCTATGTATTCTCAGGCTCACTGCCTATCTATTCTCAGGCTCACTGCCTATGTATTCTCAGGCTCACCGTCTAATGTATTCTCAGGATCACTGCCTATGTATTCTCAGGCTCACTGCCTATGTATTCTCAGGCTCACCGTCTATGTATTCTCAGGCTCACTGCCTATGTATTCTCAGGCTCACTGGCTAGGTATTCTCAGGCTCATTGCCTAGTATTCTCTGGCTCACCGCCTATGTATTCTCAGCGCTGCCTGTGTATTCTTTGAGCTGATGGAAGCAAATTAATTTAATATTAGAATTCCACCATGTGTTAAAAATGTTACTGCAAACATGTCTTGTATCTATATCAGAAAGGCCAATCTTCCTGTAGCACATTACCCATTTTTGTGAAATAACATGTAATGTACGTGTATTACATTGAGCGACCAATAGTTTAGTTACATGTATTACAAGTGCAACATATGTAGTATTCTTCAAAATACTTATGTAAAGATGGTTCTGATGTTTTGTACTGCTTAGAAAAATTTAGTAGAATCTTTTACAATCTATCTTTATTTCGCTCTCTGTTAAATTCTCAGGATTATCTCAAACTGCAAGAAATTATTTGCTCACATGATTACGACGTGACGATAGGGGGACCTTTTCCACAACAGTTAGTACCCTATGTGAAGCCAACAGCTTCATGTTTTCTCAAACTTTCATGTTTTCTCTGACTGCCAGAACAACTATAACATTACATTTTATTTCATCATTAGTATTCATGCATGCTTATTTGTTCTTATTTTCGTGTACCGTTGATCGTCGTGCATCGTCGATGTTCCATTTTTTTGTTTATATTTATCACCTAGAACACTGTCATTGACTGTTCTTACTGGAACTCTGACGCTACCATACCCGCTAGTGGGTCTTCACTGCACTAGTTACTCTGTTTCTGCTTGGTGTAGTGCGTGTCAATAGACTACGCTGGGATCAAGTCCTCAACTTGCTGGATAGTTCCTCTTGTACATGCACACTGAGGGCTAATAATAATAGTAACAAATTGTAAAGATTTCGCGTGTTAATATTAACTTATGTTCTTCGTATTCATCAATCACCAGCGTTATTCATTTAAAATCATATATAAATTTTAGTTATTTTGAATGTAAATTCAATACAGACTACTGTGCGTAAGTATTGCTGATACGTTTGTAGTTGGGATTTAGTTTGTATTGCAAGTAGGCATTGATCTTTAGAAGGATCCACAACACCTTGTGTATTGTATATCAGATAGGATTGCAATCTTCACTTTGAATCTCTCTAGTGAGAATGTTCACGGATTCTTCATCATCAGTGATGTGTTCCACCTCAGTTTATTTATCTTATTATAACAATCTTGTTTCAATACTCTATACTTGTATTATATATGCCAGTTAATTGTTTTATTTACCCCGCCCTTATAATTGTTTATATTTTTTGGTTAAAATGGCCCAGCTCCCCCCTCCCCAATTCACGCGCCTGAAAATATTTAACGATTTACACCCACACTAATCGAACCACAGTTAACCACTTGCTGACTAAGCAAGAACAAACTGCTCAATGTCAGTCTACCAGACCCTTTTCCCGCGCAGCGATTGGTAAAGGGACTGGGTATGCGAGACTACTTAGAGCCCACCCATACCGAATCATCTTCCTACACCACTGTTTGCATTGCTCTTAAATGTACTACTTTTGCATTGTTTGTAACAAGAGGAGTCCATCTGATTGTAATAATTGCCAAACTAGAGGTAAGGCAGAAGACCGCGCAGGTGTACAGACTTTGACAGAGGTATATTCTTTGCATAAAATCTCGGCCTTGTGGGCCTTCTAGTGCAATATGAAGTGAATGACAAAAGCCAGATAAGGTAGTGGGTATATATATGTGATACAGTACAATACAATACAGGATGTTTGTGACAGAGTTTTCTTTTAAGGGGTGTGAAACTTTTTTCCTCAGGGCACTAGGTGTTGATTACCTGCTTACTGATATGAAAGGACAAGAACAAAGGGTAAGGAACAATGTAATACACAGAGAAGCAAGAGATGACTTAGGAATAGCACATAACAAGACATTGGGTTAAGCATACGACTTAGGCAGAAGGATAGGCGAGCGGGGAGTCGGAGGCCGAAGATGACCCGCTCGCCTATCCAACCTCCAAGGTAGACTGGAGGCGTCATATGTGATGCTGGGAGAGAGCACAAAATTAATGCCCACAAGAGGGGCAGAGGAGTAGGAGGGACATAGGGGAATGGTTAGGGAGGGGGGGGCATAGTTCATGAATTGTTCCTTAGTAAGACCAACTTCCCTGCTCCTGAGGTGATACCTAGCAGCATCAGAAGTGGAGGGTGTTCCTGCTTTGACAATTAGGGAGGAGACTGTGGCTGGGGCTCTTCTGGCGACTAGGGGGCTGAAGGGAAGGTCCAGGTCTGTGAGTGCTTCTTTGAGGGCAGCAGACTTGAGAGCTGGGTGGTTTCTGACTGAGAGGATGGTGGTGCACTCTGGGAGAGATCTGTTGGTGGCGTTCTGGAGGAATGAGACTCTGTCTTCGTACTTGATTTTGTCGGCAACTGACTTGACTATGCGCTTGCTGTACCCTCTGTTGGTGAACCAATCCATCACGTCAATGACTGCTGAGGCATAGATTTCAGGTGAGGAGCTTCTTCTCAAGGTGCGCACAAATTCTCCCTTGACCAGTCCCAGGGTGACAGACCTGTGATGGCCAGAGGAGAAGTGTAGGTAGGCATGGGGGTCAATCAGTTTGGCGAAGGGACGGATGTCCAGGGTTCCAGTGGCTTGAAATCTGGGACCTTTGAACAAGGTGAGGTCCAGAAAATCTATAGAGTTGTAGGAGTGTTCTTCTGTGAATTTGATGGACGAGATTCTGGCATTGAGGTGGGTTAACAGTTCTGCCAAGACCAGGTGCGAGTCTTCCAGAATCATCAAGATGTCATCTATGTAGCGGAGCCATACTAGGGGTTGGGTTCCTTTCCATGTCATGAGGGCATCCTTTTCCACCTTCCCCATGAAGAGGTTAGCCAGAGTAGGGGCTACTGGAGTTCCCATTGCTACACCTCTGATCTGCCTGAAGTTTCTGGCAGCAAACTCAAAGGTATATACAAGTTAAAAGCAACACCCCATTTTTGTAATTAGAGCAAAGTTTAGTGAAGCCATCCAACATTTTGGTGCCATTTGTACAGGATCCTGATAGATATGAGCACAATGTTGCAATCATAAGTACTGGTACTCTCTGTATCACATGCACATACATGAACAACTGTGGCATGTAAAATCATTGAGAAATGATAGTTTCAATTATTACAAATTATTGTATCAGCCCTTGAGTAAATTGTAGAGCTTTTGCTGCTATGTCTGTACAAATTAAAGTTTTTGTTGTGGGGCTCGTCACACCTGTTTCCTCATGTACAAACTCATATATTGTATACACTTGCACATGTACATGTGTGTAGTATATAAAGTGCCATTGTGGTCTCTTTCACTCTTCTTAGTAAGAGGTACTTTCTTGCTTTTTTTCCTTCTTACATTCATAATGTATATTTAGTTTCTAATTAAGCATTCCTATTTAATGGTTATTATTGAGACCTTTATCAAGTAGAGATGAGCAGTGTAACATCAAGTGCTGTACTGTACTATAAACACTGGACCTTTGGTAACATGTAATTGCTTTCCCTTCTTTGTTACAGGTTTGAGATGCAAGAGTGTCCAAGGAATTGCCATGGATACGTTTCCAATGACGATTCAATCCTTGTTTGAAGGAAAATCTACTGGAACATTGAGGACAACTAAACTTATCACTGACACTGTCATAATCCAACTCTTTAAGAGCTTCTTCATACTGTAAATTTACAGTACATATTTTATTTTTATGGAATGGTTCATCAGTATTTTGTCAATGGCATTGGGAATGTTATACTAGCTTACAAGCAGACTGCATTTTCAGAATAAAGTTGACTAACATAGTACTCAAGGTTTCTTCAGTTAGTGACCTCTTAGTGCTGCCTTGAGTCATCACGTCGATCGTACTTAAGTTGTATTTAACTAGTAATACAATGCTACCATTTACTCTAACACATTGGAGAAACATTTCTATGAACAAATTGGGGAGGGGAGGTGGGGGAGGGGGGAAGGGAGGAGGAGGCGAGTGAGATGCATGGACCCAGGAAAAGTACTTGTATGTTGCTCTCACTGTCGCTACTAGATACATACACATGTAGTTTGCTCCATTCACTTTATGGAGTTGTGGTCTGTGACTTAAGAATATGTGTCACCAGTATAACATTTACTTCAACTTAGAATAAGCAGTCACGCCCAAAATTGAAGCCACACCCTTTGATTGTTGAGTGAACAAGTATTATAATTATAAAACTACAGTTGCAAAATATTGATGTGTACCTACAGCTATTTTTCCAATGTACTAGCATGATTGAGGTGCTGCTTGGGGTGGGTCTGTCGGCACACAAATGGTCAGCCCCGCAGCAATGGTCAGCCACCCAGAGATAGTCAGCCCCGCAGCAATGTTCAGCCCCGCAGAGATGGTCAGCCATATGCGCATGCGCACGTGCTTAAAGTTCATTTGATCGGCCGCGCTCTGAGGTCAAAGGTGAGGGTCAGCCGTTCTGCACATAACGTCGTCCTATACAGTCAGTTCGCCAATGCACCGGAAGTTTGTAGACCGCCGTACATTTTTATTTGCGTCTGCAGATGACCCTTTTTAGAGTCATGAATTATTCATGACGTAACAAAACTGCTTATTATTTGTTACCATTGGGGGTAAAAATTGAGAAATTGTATTCATATTATAATTTGATGTTTATTATAGCTAATTATAAAAAAAAAATGCTTATAAAGTTATAAATATACCTATGAATTGATGATATACCGCTTCATCTAAATCTCGTCCGAAAAACTTTGCTGCAGTAGGTATTAAGCTCTTCTTTTAAAAAAAACTTTATTAGGTCCTCCACTTTAGCATATTCAAAAATGATGCTGTACCCATTTGGCCACGGTTAGTTATTCATACCACCGTACGTGGTTAATGTAATAGCTTCTGTTAGTGGTGAAGCTTGAGGCAGGAAGTTTAGCTACTCTGGTTGATGTTTAAGGCAGGAAGGGAATTTGTAGTTTCAGCTTGACACAAGACTGCATTAGGTAAGAGAAAAAGCATAACCTCTGGAAGCAATACATAATACAGTAGAACCTCTCTTATCCGGGCACCTTGGTTTCAAGGGGTGCCCGTATCTCAGATTTGCCCATATCTCAGAATTGCATTCAAAATAGTGCTGCCAGCTGAACTGCCCATCCAAAAGCAGCTGTCAAATTTGCTAGTTGGGATACTTTACCTAACCACAAGGTACATAGCAGCTGCCCGGTAGAGGGAGGTGCCGTAACTTGGGAGTCCGGATAAGGGAGGTTCTACTGTATATAAATTAACTTAAAATTACGCATAACATTGTTACAAAAAAGCTAAATATAGCTTCAAATATGCATAAATTAATTAATTATGTAATGAAATTATAATGTAGTCCAATATCATGGCCGCAGGCTGTCATATTCATCAGTGTCAACGGGTGAACAAGGTGAAGTCTGTGGTCTGTGTAGTAGGGCTAGTATCCGTACTTCCAAGTATCCAAGTTGGACAGATAAATCCTCCCAGCAGTGTGTCCAGTCATTGGGAGTTGATGCACAGAGTCCAGTCTGCCGTGCTTGTAGAGATGATGTATCTCGGTTAGTAAAAAACTCTGCATTCACACCAAGATGGGAAAAGGAAAAACAATATGAAACATGTGTAATTCAATCTTGTAATGGCAAAGACCTTCACTATTCCCATACCATAACTAGAGATGAGCTCATTGCATTTGGATTGGATATCCCTGATGTAATACCAACACCATTTCCCTTGTGCAAGCACCATTATTATACGGTGAAAAAAAAAATAGCAAAACCGCAAACCCACTGTCCAATGTGCAACATTAGTGTAAGAAATATTCATGTACGATCTTGTCCCAACAGTGACTTGATCAATAAGATCCTTCTTCAGCAAACAGGTTTTGAGGGAAATCTTTCAAACAGTTCTAAAGTATGTTTCTCTTGCTATAAGTGCCAACTAGAACTTCTTAAAGAAACTCAGCTGTCTAGTACAGACTCAGACTTGTCCCACCTGATAGCTACCTTAAACAGCAAACAAGTACCACTAAAGTGTGCCTCCACAGATGTCATTGACACTGCTATGCACTATACATCTATTTTTGTGGCAGAAATATTACTGCAGGGGGAAAGCCTACTTTTGCCAATGGTACATACTTTTTTTGATAAAAAAGTCCAAGAGCTAGTTGGGAAGCACAACATAAAATTTATGTTGTTATTTTGTTATGTTATGTTTAATATTGATGGAATAAATGTTTCGGTTACGTCTAGGTGGATCCTCAGCAATCTCACCATTTCACTAGCCCACCATCTTAGCTGTGCATGCAAGGTAAAGAAGCATGGCACCATTTTGTACCGAACTAATGGTGATATTCTTCTTTCCCTTAGCAAAGCTTTGCACAAACAAAAGAATTGCAGCACTGAGGAAAATCCTACCATAGCTACTACTGAGGAGCTAAGCAATGACAGCGTACTTCTTGACAAGGCTGCTGAATGTTTAAATAAAAGCTTTCAAACTCAGATACGTAAGTATTTACTGGAAGACAAGGTAGCTTCCTTTCAATTTGACCAGTTAAACATTGACAACTGTATAGCAGACCTAAATCCGACCATTTGGAGATTCATATGTAGAGTAACTCAATCATGGTCACAATCTAGCGGGCGTTCTAAAGTATGTGACACTACTACACATGAATACCATGTGAAGAAACTACGCCGCTTCACATGTATGTGCACATTAATGTATTGTATTGATGACCGATGCTATTTACCACTACACTGCATAATTACTGACTTAATTGAAAGCTGTGGGGGATCTACCAAATTGATTAGATACCTAAATAGGCTCGGAATTTGTTCTTCCCTCGATACATTGTCAAGAGTAATTCAACAACATGTAAAAATGAGGGAACACAAAGGCCCTGAGCAGGAACTACGTTCATCTGCAATGATCATTGTATCTGCAGACAACATAAGACTTTTTGCACAAATATGCACACAACTTTTGTGGAAGGCAGTCTATGAGTTGGCACGGAACAACAGTTCAGATTGTACAACCACAGCCAAGCTTACCATTGGTATGTCCCTCAGACATAACTAGTACAACACCCAGGCCAGTGGTGGATGAAGTGGAAAGCTTAACTAGTTCACTTCAGTTGGTCACGCCCTCCAGTGGTAGTACAACTGGTCCATTGTGTCCTCTGGAAAACACAACAAAAACAGTGTACAAGGTTCTCACACAGGGAACAAAGAGAGGCAAGCCATCACCATACCCTTCCCCAAACAAATCATGCAGGTCCCCAGTCCCAAAAATTCAGAGAAGGGCATGATCTGGTGCTGAAAGTGCATGCATTCATGTGAACTTAGCTACAGAGTTAGCAAATGAGAGTACAAGTGTTCAAAGTTTAGCTTTATCAGCTTGGAGACATTTGGAAATGTCCTCATTTGAAGTTTCTTCAAAAGAAATGAAATCAGTGGAAAAACTACAAGAAAGTTTGTGTACGTACCAGCTGACTAAACAAGTGTTTAATCAGTATGAAAAAGGTGATAAATCGGAGGTTCTTTTAGATTTACATCAATTTTTGATTTCACACCCATCATCTTCACAAGAAAAATCTGAAGTTGTGTATTTACAAGCACTAGATGCAATTGCAGATCGTAAAGACACTCTGATTCTTGTTCTAAACGATTTACATGCTCGTTTCATAAAAACAAACAAATGAAACACCTATTAGTTGAAGGTGATGCGAAACTGTATGATGTGTTACAATCCCTCAAATTTGAATATGGTGTTGAATATTCTTGGCTGATCCCAATGCTTGGTGATTGGCATCTTCTAAAAAATTATCAAATAGCTTTAATGAAGCCGTACTTTGAAGCAGGACTAAAGGAGCTAGCCCGAGTATCAGGATACCCTGTAGCCGCTATTCAAACTTGTGGGCAATTTAAAAGGACACACAGATTTTTGCTGGAGGATTGGGAATCCCTATTTCAGGTTATGATCAAGAAATACTTCCAATTTCATCATGATGATGAATGTCCAGATTTATATAATGAGGAGATTCTTGCTGCTGCTAAAACTGCTATACAAAAGGCCAGTAGCAGTGATCAAGCTTTAGTTGACTTACAATCTTCCCTGGAGCGTCTAACTTTTAAGAAGGAATTTCGTATTTTTCTTGATAAAATGTCAGAAACAAACTTAACATGGAAATTTTGGTCCCAGTTTGTTATGAAGGATTGTTTAGCTTATATCAGTCTGTATGTGGCAATAAGAAATGGGAATTGGGATTTGAGGAATGCTAGTATCAAATTAATGGCTCCCATATTTTCCGCTTTTGACCACTTTACATACAAAAAACTAATAGCACAGAATCTAGCAGATATGCTTACCCTACCACAATATATACTTTTGCTCACATTATTTTCTTTGTCTAGTCCTTCAGAACCAATCATGATGTCCAGCCTCACCTAAATTGTCAATGGACTCTTAATCACTCCTGTATAGCAAGTGTGGATGGACAAATGTGTGACAGCAAGTCACACATTTGTTTGAAAGTGATAGTGAAAGAGATCACAGGCTCCACTGTTTGTCCACTAACCAACTGTTGAGAACAGCAAATGAATCTTCATTTCAAAATTCCTCTAGATTAGAGCAGTTGTCAACTAACCAACAGCAGAGATTGGCTGATGAAACACCACTTCAACGGAAGACTAGATTGTCTCAAGTTAGGGGGAACAGGTCAAGACAACATCCCCAGGTTCCATTGCACCATATTATTCCAGCATTTGATGATCCTCAAGTTCACACAGCAATGCGTAATTTTCATGCTAAAATCTCATCGATTACTATCCCAGTCTGCATAACGTGTATGGAGAAGTTTCCAGGCACCAAAATGAAATTTAAGTCATTGGAATGTTGTCGATGTAGCCAGGATAAACATATCCCTAAGCTCTATTCAGCTCAAAATAACATGCATTTTGGAAACATTCCTCCACAATTACAGGTTAAATTTAATGTAAAACTATAAAAATTAACCTATAAGTCTAAGATCTACATCCATTTAACATACTCTGCTCTCCCTCTGAATATGTTATAGTACCCAAACAAACTCTTTTATTTTTTATTTTTATTAAACCACAAGTTTACATCAGCTATAACTGTAATGATGTATGACATTTTTAATTAAATAGCTGTATATTCTGTCTAAAACACCAGCCAATAACTTTGATGGTAAAATAATTCATTATTCTTATATTATCACAAAATAATATAACATTTAAACTTTATTATATAAAGCAATACTATGTAGCTAATTACGAATTACATTAATAAAATAAATAATAAAATAATTCATAGCCTAAATTTTATTGCCTTCATCATACAGTGGTACAGAATAGAAGCACCAATGAATCTATATGAAACAACAGACAGACATAACATTAACAACATCAAAATAAATAACTGTATCTATAGCTGCAATTACAGGGAACATGCATCGCTCGCTTCGCTATTTTGCGCTATTCGAGCGCACCACTAGTAATAGAAGGGAAAGGGTCGGCGACGCCAGACTAATCGGTTGCTTTGGAGGGCAAAGTACCGCGGTAAAACTCTGGTTAGATTTAGAGTAGCACTATCGGCAGCAGTTGCAAGGTGTTTCCCCCCCTAGTATTCTGAGTTTGCTGGCTCACTTTCTAGTACTACTGGGACCTTACACAGCTAAAGTTCTTGCAAATAATTTGGTGGGACACTGATCTTTATGCTGTATAGGAGATAGTCTCTGGCCAAATAAACTATTAGAATTGATTCCCAATATATCGTGGAGCTTATTGTAGTTTCTACTATATACCAGTCCTCATGGCTACCAGAGAAACAAAAGTAAGTACTTAGAAATGTTAATAGCAGTACTTTATTATTATTAACCCTCAGCGCGCATGCGCTAGAGGGTTACAGTAGTCCTAGTGTCATTAACCCTCAGCGCGCATGCGCCCAGAGGGTTACAGTAGTGCTAGTGTCATTCATTAACCCTCAGCGCGCATGCGCCCAGAGGGTTACAGTAGTCCTAGTGTCATTAACCCTCAGCGCGCATGCGCCCAGAGGGTTACAGTAGTCCTAGTGTCATTCATTCGTTCGTTCTGTCACTCTGTCTGTCAACAGGCACTTCTGGAAGGTAGGAACCAGCCAGGCTCTGAAAGCGGCATCAAACAGCAGTATTTCACGAAGTAAGTTCCTTTAATGTGCCAGAATTTTGATTTAGGACTTCATTTTCCAGAAAAAAGCGAGTCTTTCCAGAGCCGTGCGATCGTAGGCTTACAGCGGGAACCGCCCCTTAAAAACGTGCTTGTCACGTGAGCCAGCTTGCAGGCTGCAAATCACTTTTAAATAGCTAACAATTACATGCATTTAGCGTGACGTGATGCGTTGCGTAGTCGTTGAGTGAGCAAGTACCTAACCTAATAGTCTCTGGTTCGAATCAACCTGATGGTATTTTTTTTTTTTCATCTTTTTTTTTCATCCTGTTTTTTTTTTTCTTTTTCCTTTGGTCTTTTTGCCTTATATTCCTCTTCCTACTGTTTTTATTTCTTTTCTACCTTTTCCTTTCATTTCCTCTTTCTTTCCTGTACTGTTTTTCTTTCTTTCTTCTTCCTTTTTCTTTTCTTCCTACCTATTTTCATTCATTCCTCTTCTTTATCATACTAGTTCATTCATTCATTCATTCGTTCGTTCGTTCTGTCACTCTGTCTGTCAACATGCACTTCTGGAAGGTAGGAACCAGCCAGGCTCTGAAAGCGGCATCAAACAGCAGTATTTCACGAAGTAAGTTCCTTTAATATGCCAGAATTTTGATTTTGGACTTCATTTTCCAGAAAAAAGCGAGTCTTTCCAGAGCCGTGCGATCGTAGGTTTACAGCGGGAACCGCCCCTTTAAAAACGTGCTTGTCACGTGAGCCAGCTTGCAGGTTGCAAATCACTTTTAAATAGCTAACAATTACATGCATTCAGCGTGAGGTGTTGCGTTGCGTAGTCGTTGAGTGAGCAAGTACCTAACCTAATAGTCTGTGGTTCGAATCCATCGTCGACGGTATTTTTTTTTTTTTATCTTTTTTTTTCATCCTGTTTTTTTTCTTTTTCCTTTTGTCTTCTTGCCTTATATTCCTCTTCCTACTGTTTTTATTTCTTTTCTACCTTTTCCTTTCATTTCCTCTTTCTTTCCTGTACTGTTTTTCTTTCTTTCTTCTTCCTTTTTCTTTTCTTCCTACCTATTTTCATTCATTCCTCTTCTTTATCATACTAGCTAACTAGCGCTGAGGGTTTGCACTTCAGTGCTCTAGTTCATTCATTAACCCTCAGCGCGCATGCGCAAGAGGGTTACAGTAGTCCTAGTGTCATTCATTCTGTCACTCTGTCTGTCAACAGGCACTTCTGGAAGGTAGGAACCAGCCAGGCTTTGAAAGCGGCATCAAACAGCAGTATTTCACGAAGTAAGTAAAGTTAATATGCCAGAATTTTGATTTTGGACTTCATTTTCGAGAAAAAAGCGAGTCTTTCCAGAGCCGTGCGATCGTAGGCTTACAGCGGGAACCGCCCCTTTAAAAACTTACTTGTCACGTGAGCCAGCTTGCGTTGAAAATCAACTTTTAAATAGCTAACAATTACATGAATTGAGCGTGAGGTGTTGCGTTGTGTAGTCGTTGAGTGAGCAAGTAACTAATCCAATAGTCTCTGGTTCGAATCCTTGTCGACGCTATTTTTTTTTTCATCTTTTTTTTTCTTTTTCCTTTTGTCTTCTTGCCTTATTTTTCTTTATTTTCCTCTTTCTTCCTACTGTTTTTATTTCTTTCATACCTTTTCCTTTCTTTTCTTTCGTGTACTGTTTTTATTTCTTTCATACCTTTTCCTTTCTTTTCTTTCGTGTACTGTTTTTCATTCTTTCTTCTTCCTTTTTCTTTTCTTCCTACCTTTTTTAATTCATTCCTCTTTCTTTTGTCCCTCCTCTTCATTGTCTTTTTCTCTTTCCTGCCTCTCTTCATGCCACTTCTCTTTCTTTTTTTTGTTTCTACACTTTTCCTATTATTTTCTTTATCATACTAGCTAACTAGCGCTGAGGGTTTGCACTTCAGTGCTCTAGTTCATTCATTCATTCTGTCACTCTGTCTGTCAACAGGCCACTTCTGGAAGGTAGGAACCAGCCAGGCTCTGAAAGCGGCATCAAACAGCAGTATTTCACGAAGTAACTTCTTTTAATATGCCAGAATTTTGATTTTGGACTTCATTTTCCAGAAAAAAGCGAGTCTTTCCATAACCGTGCGATCGTAGGCTTACAGCGGGAACCGCCCCTTAAAAAACGTGCTTGTCTCGTGAGCCAGCTTGCAGGTTGCAAATCACTTTTAAATAGCTAACAATTACATGCATTCAGCGTGAGGTGATGTGTTGCGTAGTCGTTGAGTGAGCAAGCATCTAACCTAATAGTCTCTGGTTCGAATTCTCGTCTACAGTATTTTTTTTTTCCATCTTTTTTTTCATCCTGTTTTTTTTTCTTTTTTCTTT
>WLWD01004844.1_pt1 | contig 17262 bp, 16 predicted proteins | sample 6712731 | NCBI WGS metagenome assembly WLWD01 (sample SAMN12718690, study PRJNA576275) | sponge metagenome | isolation source: marine sponge | host: Mycale hentscheli | place: New Zealand: South Island, Marlborough, Capsize Point | collected 2014-11-01
ACATTTGTTTGAAGTAGATAGATCATTAAAACATTTAACTAGCTAGAATGAATTGAATAATGACAATTTTCCTGAATTTTCAATGATAAAAATTTTACATTATATTTAGTAAAACAAAAAAAGAAACAAAAACAACAACAACTATGTAGCTAAATATATTATATCACAGTGTCATTATTGCTTTATATACTTGATGAGCTACTTAGTATTAAATTATGAAACCTAGCACAGCCTGAAAATAGTCCATTGACAACCATAAAAAAACTCCATAAACTGTCTTGATAGTTAGAGTTAAACAAAAATTTACAAGACTGTAGAGGTTAACAAACTAGTTATCAACACATTATACAATAATTTATGATTTTGTTATGGTTCTCAATGGACACTTTTCTGGTATAGTGTGTGGTAAATTTTGTTATATAATATGTTAAATTAAAAAGCAAACTACTACTCAGACATACGTCATGAATGAAGGTAGCAACCAGGAATGTACTTGAAAATATCACAGTGGTTTCAATAAACCATGCAAGAGTTGGAACCTATAATAGAGTATGTCAAAAATTTCAAAGAAAAAGAGAAGTGGAAATTGACTATAATTTTTTTTTCATAATCAAATAGCAAATATTTTAGGAAACACGATTTTATTATAATTACACATTAAATTTACCTTCCACTGTAGGTTTATTTTAGATCCGCTCGACAAAAATGATGATAATTCTTCCTTGTTGCATATATCATTTCGTTTACATTTACCACATTTGTCAGCCATTACTTTATACACAAGATATAAAGCTCTGCAAACCACAACAATGAATGGACAAAAAATAAAGAACAATAGCTAACAGAATTTTGATAAGTGTATGAGTTCTCAAGTTGATAGTCCTACCCTAGTTGGCAATTGAGTGAGACACTTACTGGGGTTACACAGATCGAGATTCCGCAGTGTTTATTCATTTATTTGTTTTTGCTTATTTACTTAGTACGTGCGACCCATTTTTTTTACCTGCGCCACTAATTGTTTAAGTCGGTAATACTAGGTTTAATTCTCTCTATACCTTAATCTGCATAAGTTATTTGTTTAACAGTAATAAGCTAATTACCGCTAACCCATTAATATTGGCCCTGGCTGGATGAAAGAGCACTGGGTAATGGAACAAGAGGGTGAAGAAAAGGAACACTCGAGCTGACATCATCATCACATCATTCACAGCATAGTTGACCATGACATCTGGGTGGATCCGGTCAAAAAACTAACAATATATCAAAAATAGTGTAATAATAGACATTAGGGAAGTATTTTTTCAAATCACCTTTTTTCTTGGTTAATACTTAGGATAATTAAAGCTAGAACCAAGCATTTATCATGCAAGTACTTCAACACATCAGTAGCTATGTGAACACAGTAAAAATGGGGTGGTTGACAAAAACTTGTAGGATGTTAAGCACAAAGCATTGTCTGGATACCCCACTATAAAAGTTTGTAAACCATTTTGAGTCACGATCAGCTAACTGAGGAAACAAACAGTGATAGCTATAGCTATATAGATGCAAGACATATTTTACTACAGAAAGAAATTGTCTTGAAGAGGAGGTTGCTGCTTATAATCATACCTCAAAATATGCAGCAAATGGAATGACGTTATAAAATACATAAGAGATCATCACACACCCGGCGATGATGATGTACATTTTGCACTTTGTTGGATTTCTTAGTTCTCTCTGTAGTGGCAGGAGGTTGAATTGCCCTATGAAGGCCAGGCAGCAGTATGATATCACTATCACAATGTCGATGGGCTTCTCTGGACCAAACTGGGCATGTTGTTTTATGGCTTGTAAAGGGTGGCTTACAAGGTCAGAGTTCACAAGTATGGTGCGGGTTGTCATCAAGATGGCCACTAATGTAATGCTAAAGATTCTATTACCAATACATTGACAATATGATAAATACATTTGTAAACATTAATAACCAAAACATGAACATTTCAGTGAATTTTTATTTTAGTGCACTTCTATTTACATGTTAAATCTTTCATTTGGTTCAATAATGCTTTGGTTTTTGTTTTGTTACACTATGCTATCTATAATTTCTATTTATTTAGTTTCTTGGAAATATGTTAATTTGCCACTTATTGTACATGTGTGGGCTGAGCAGGCAATTTGTAGCTGGTGAATTGTTTAAAAAAATGTCTTAAGATCAGACCATTCAGTTTGCACTAGCTTGCTCTTCTTACCCCAGATAACTAGTGAACTGTAATGGTGTGAGATTTCTCAGAAGAATAATTGGGAATATGGGAAAGAAAGAAATCATTAGTAGAATTCCACAGTTGAGCAGAACTGTACACTCCGATATATGAGCCTTTTCTACAATAAACTCCATTACTGCTGTCAACTGAAATACAGGACAGATAAAAAAATAAATATTTCAAAGGATTTACACTCCATTAACCAGATCCACTTTACCTGATCTCTGGTGTATATCATATATGCTATTAGAGCCAAGAAGAGAAGAATGGATAGTGTAATCAAAGATGCAATCTGGAACAGGAATTTAAATTTTGTTCAATTATTAACTCTGCTACTTTACAGCTGGAATAGCTCTCTTTTGTAAATTTCTAGTTAATAAAACTCACTCTTCCAAATATCCCAAAAGAAGCATAGGCCAGGTCTTCGTAGCTCCATACCTCTAGGTGAGGATACAACTCGGCACAGTAGTATTTACTATGCACAAGCATAACACCCACAAAGATGGACATTAACTAGAAGAATATAAGAAGACAAAGACAATAATACTGTGCTTTCTATTATAATGGTCAACTAAAGTTATTGTGTCATTTTGCAAAATCACTTCTAAGCTATAGCTACTTAGTTTCAGGTGGTGTTTTCTCACCACCTTTGTTTATAGCTACCTCAGTATTATCAACACTGCTAGTCATCAATTAACCCTTCTGGCCCACTGACCAGTAAGTCGAGCAGCTATTTGTTACTGGTAGTCATTATGGAGATAAAGTAATAGCTATGTATGTATGGGACCATTAATTATCCAATTCTCACTTAGGCAGTTAATCTACTCATGCAACAATAGAAAATAAATCATGGCTCAGCTAGATACCAGATTTCAATTACAAAACAAACACTGAGCTGTCATATCTATTCAAAACTTTAAATCAGTTGAATGCACAGGAAGGAAATTTTACACAAAGCAATGATGTAGACTAGGCATTACAGAATTGGCTAGTTTCATTGCAAGAGAAACAATAAGTAGCTATGTGAGCACTAACCCATACTGCTGTATTAGCTGAAGCTGTAAAAGTTCAAATAGGTTATCCGAACACTCTTCATATGTCACATAGTTGCTGACTTTTAATTGAAGTAGCTACTCAAATTATTCTGATTCATTTCAGTATTCCTGTTTTCATACACACACACACACACACACACACATGCACGTGCACACACACACATACTCATGTGCCCACGTGCACAAACACACACACAAACACACACACATGCACAAACACACACACCTGTATCTACTCAATATTCTTCTGCTTGAATGGATCACAATTCGTTAACTGTCATGTATTAATATTTTTTCTCCACTAGGTATACTAAGTACCTCTTTCTATGATACAGTAACCTCTTACCTCTTCAAATGATGACCGTGTGAAGTCACTAGCTATATCATTTTTTAAAATTGTAAACCTAATTGAAAAGCTTAATTATAGACTTACCAAATTCAAGAACAGCACCACACTAAATATCACTATGCCACCCTTGGAGAGAGCGTATGGAAGAGAGAGAGATCCAGCTCCAACAATAGTAGTCAAAAGAATAAATATGGATGCTGGAATGGTACCCTTGGTGAACATTAATATTTTTCTCGAAGTAGATCCACTTTCAGCACCTCCATTGCTTTCCTCTGGAATATCAGAACCCGCTGAATCCTGTTCGCAACGGGACATTAGTCAGCTTCTCGTTAAAACTAGACCGATGCGCAGCGCTGCGTAAGTCTGTTGTACATATAGCTAATCTTTTACCTAAAAAAAAAAAAAAAAAAAAAAGGGGGTGGGGGGCCATACGGACGGCGCCATGGTTACGAACCTAAGCACTGCGAGTGAGTGAAGACTGCGCTCGACTTTCTGCTGCCCAAGTCTAAGCTAGTGAACCCTTCGAACCCAAGCAATGCGAGTAGTGAAGCTGGCTCGGCCTTATGTGCAAGGTCTAGTAGCGCAAAACCCTTTACCGCACTATGCTCAAAGTGCAGCTATGATCTGGCGATTATTATTTGTACGGTAGCTGCAGAGTATTCTGTCAGAGTAGCAACAGTAAGAGTGTTCTGTGGCAGCAAGAGCAAGAATATTCTGTGCAGCAAGAGCACAAGGGAGTTTCTGTGGCAGGCAGAGCAAGAATATTTGTGGAAGCAAGGAGCAAGAGTTTGTGCAGCAAGAGCAACGAGTATTCTGTGCAGGCAAGAAGCACGGGAGTCTGTGGCAAGCAAGAGCAATAGTATTCTGTGGCAGCAAGAGCAAGAGCATTCTGTGGCAGCAAGAGCAAGAATATTCTGTGCAGCAAGAGCAAGAATATTCTGTGCAGCAAGAGCAAGAATATTCTGTGCAGCAAGAGCAAGGGAGTTCTGTGGCAGCAAGAGCAAGAATATTCTGTGCAGCAAGAGCAAGAGTATTCTGTGCAGCAAGAGCAAGAGTATTCTGTGCAGCAAGAGCAAGAATATTCTGTGCAGCAAGAGCAAGAATATTCTGTGCAGCAAGAGCAAGGGAGTTCTGTGGCAGCAAGAGCAATAGTATTCTGTGGCAGCAAGAGCAAGAGCATTCTGTGGCAGCAAGAGCAAGAATATTCTGTGCAGCAAGAGCAAGAATATTCTGTGCAGCAAGAGCAAGAATATTCTGTGCAGCAAGAGCAAGGGAGTTCTGTGGCAGCAAGAGCAAGAGCATTCTGTGGCAGCAAGAGCAAGAATATTCTGTGCAGCAAGAGCAAGAATATTCTGTGCAGCAAGAGCAAGAATATTCTGTGCAGCAAGAGCAAGGGAGTTCTGTGGCAGCAAGAGCAAGAACATTCTGTGGCAGCAAGAGCAAGAATATTCTGTGCAGCAAGAGCAAGGGAGTTCTGTGGCAGCAAGAGCAAGAGTATTCTGTGGCAGCAAGAGCAAGAATATTCTGTGCAGCAAGAGCAAGGGAGTTCTGTGGCAGCAAGAGCAAGAATATTCTGTGCAGCAAGAGCAAGAGTATTCTGTGCAGCAAGAGCAAGAGTATTCTGTGCAGCAAGAGCAAGAATATTCTGTGCAGCAAGAGCAAGAATATTCTGTGCAGCAAGAGCAAGGGAGTTCTGTGGCAGCAAGAGCAATAGTATTCTGTGGCAGCAAGAGCAAGAGCATTCTGTGGCAGCAAGAGCAAGAATATTCTGTGCAGCAAGAGCAAGAATATTCTGTGCAGCAAGAGCAAGAATATTCTGTGCAGCAAGAGCAAGGGAGTTCTGTGGCAGCAAGAGCAAGAATATTCTGTGCAGCAAGAGCAAGAGTATTCTGTGCAGCAAGAGCAAGAGTATTCTGTGCAGCAAGAGCAAGAATATTCTGTGCAGCAAGAGCAAGAATATTCTGTGCAGCAAGAGCAAGGGAGTTCTGTGGCAGCAAGAGCAATAGTATTCTGTGGCAGCAAGAGCAAGAGCATTCTGTGGCAGCAAGAGCAAGAATATTCTGTGCAGCAAGAGCAAGAATATTCTGTGCAGCAAGAGCAAGGGTATTCTGTGGCAGCAAGAGCAAGAATATTCTGTGCAGCAAGAGCAAGAGCATTCTGTGGCAGCAAGAGCAAGAATATTCTGTGCAGCAAGAGCAAGGGAGTTCTGTGGCAGCAAGAGCAAGAGTATTCTGTGGCAGCAAGACCCGCAACAAGAGCAAGGGAGATCTGTGGCAGCAAGAGCAAGTATTCTGTGGCAGCAAGAGCAAGAATATTCTGTGCAGCAAGAGCAAGGGAGTTCTGTGGCAGCAAGAGCAAGTATTCTGTGGCAGCAAGAGCAGGGTTTGATACAGGATTTTTTGCTAGGGGGGGGGAAAGTCAAATAGCGCGACCTTATAGTTGTATTATTTTTTGTCCTTGCAATACTAGTAAGGTAAGGAAATTAAACTTATTTTATTATATTTATGTATTGATCAATTGATTATCTCTAGTAAACAGCTTTGTTCATTTTGAAAGCTGAATAGCTCTGACATTAATTAAGCCAGACTCCTAATAGGTTATCCTTCTAGTTTGAATGGAGTAGGTGTATCATTTTATGGATCACCAGTTCCAGTTTGAAAGTTGCTTTTAGAACTGGTCATTGTGAAGCAGCTGCCTGGTTGGTAAGGGTATATTTGTTGCTTTGGCAGACTGTAGAAGTTGCTGAGTAGTAGCTAATGGATATCAGAAAGTATTTTAGGAAAAAGAGACCTTGTGGCTCCAAAGGAAGTGAATCCGAACCAAAAAAAAAGCAAATGTGATAGCTATGAATCGGTGGAACACAAGGAACAGATTCGAGCAGTGCAGCAGAGAGAGAGTGAGGGGTGAGGGAGGAAGTGAGGAAAAGAGAAGAGGTGAGGAAAGAAGGGCCGCAGAGGGAAGAAGGGCAGCAGAGGGAAGAAGGGCAGCAGAGGGAAGAAGTGTAGCAGAGGAAAGAAGTACAGCAGAGGGAAGAAGTACAGCAGAGGAAAGAAGTACAGAGGGAAGAAGTGCAGCAGAGGGAAGAAGTGCAGCAGAGGGAAGGAGTGCAGCAGAGGGAAGAAGTGCAGCAGAGGGAAGAAGTGCAGCAGAGGGAAGAAGAGCAGCAGAGGGAAGAAGTGCAGCAGAGGGAAGGAGTGCAGCAGAGGGAAGAAGTGCAGCAGAGGGACGTAATATAAAGATGAACATTGGCTGAGGCAATCCCAAACTAAGCTCCAACCTAAAGCATTCAAAGGCTAGCCTGAAGAAATTGTACAAATCTAGGCTTACCTACAAGAAAAGTTGGGAGGAAAAGTATTTTTTGTATGTTTTAATAAGTATAGGTGAAAATCATAGGGGGGGGAAACTCTGCTCAAGGGGTGGGAAATCCCAGGGTTCCCCCCCCCCCTCTGTATCAAACCCTGAAGAGCAAGAGTATTCTGTGGCAGCAAGAGCAAGAACATTCTGTGGCAGCAAGAGCAAGAATATTCTGTGCAGCAAGAGCAAGAACATTCTGTGGCAGCAAGAGCAAGAGCATTCTGTGGCCGCAAGAGCATGAATTTTCTGTGCAGCAAGAGCAAGGGAGTTCTGTGGCAGCAAGAGCAAGAGTATTCTGTGGCAGCAAGAGTGTTCTGTGGCAGCAAGAGCAAGGGAGTTCTGTGGCAGCAAGAGCAAGAGTATTCTGTGGCAGCAAGAGCAAGAGTATTCTGTGCAGCAAGAGCAAGAATATTCTGTGCAGCAAGAGCAAGAATATTCTGTGCAGCAAGAGCAAGAATATTCTGTGCAGCAAGAGCAAGGGTATTCTGTGGCAGCAAGAGCAAGAATATTCTGTGCAGCAAGAGCAAGAGTATTCTGTGGCAGCAAGAGCAAGGGTGTTCTGTGGCAGCAAGAATATTCTGTGCAGCAAGAGCAAGAATATTCTGTGGCAGCAAGAGCAAGATTATTCTGTGACAGCAAGAGCAAGAGTATTCTGTGCAGCAAGAGCAAGAGTATTCTGTGGCAGCAAGAGCAAGAATATTCTGTGCAGCAAGAGCAAGAGTATTCTGTGGCAGCAAGAGCAAGGGTGTTCTGTGGCAGCAAGAATATTCTGTGCAGCAAGAGCAAGAGTATTCTGTGGCAGCAAGAGCAAGAATATTCTGTGGCAGCAAGAACAAGGGAGTTCTGTGCATTGCCGAAACTTAACCATACCATTATTGGATCATTTAATTACTGAACTCAACACAAGATTTGACAAAACAGATTCAGTGGTTGAATTTTTGCGGCTATTGCCATCAATGTTAGTGAACAGCCAAGAGTCTATAAGTCAAAATAATTTAAATCATATTCTTGAGCTGTGTGAATGACCTCCCATCCTTTGTGTGTTTCAATTCGGAGCTCAACCTGTGGCAGCACAAATGGAAAGCCACACCTGAATTAACTGCAACACTCAATACTCCAGAAAAAGCTCTAGTCCACACTGATTGTGATTTCTTTCCCAATGTTCACACGCTCCTGTGTATAATGGGCACTTTACCAGTTACCAGCTGTGAATGTGAACGTTCAATCAGCATGCTTCGATTGATCAAGTCTCCTTTGAGGAGTACAATGAAACAGGAACGTCTCAATGGACTGGCAATGCTATACTATCATCATGATGTTGAAATAACACCTGATGAAGTGGTGGATGAGTTTGCCCGCCGCCATCCAAGACGAATGCTGCTATGACTATTATTATTTGTGTATATCATATATGAAAAAATGAATTAAGTTATCTAATTAATGTGTGTGGTCAAAAAGCGGGTGTGGTTAATAAAATTTTCCACCTGCAGTCTTCGGGTCTCCCCCCTCAACAAAATCCTGTATCCGCCCCTGAATGAATTGCTCGCCTTTTTGGCTTTTCTTCCCTTCCATTTTAAACCCACCGCCTTACCTCGCCGATTCCATTCTCTTTTCAGTACAATTAATCATCTTTAACCATCTCTTCCGTACTTTTTGAAAACTATGCTGCCTTCCACCTGCTTTTTAGAAATAACCAGCACGTTCTATTTAATGTGACAACACTTTACCTAGCATAAAGTGACAATGCTTTACTGAACCTTACAAAGCTCATGAATTATTCATGAATACACACACCGTCGGTTGTCGTCATTACTGACACACAAGCGTATTATTATATAGATTAAGATTTAGAGGTTTTTTTATGTGACAGTATTATTGTTTTGTACTAGATTTTGAGTTTGAGATGTATTCAATAAACATCAAAATCCATTTTGTAACATGTGTGTTCAAAGTAAATGGGGTCATAAAAAATTTATATAGGAATTTTTTTATTCATAATTATTTGAATGAATCACATTAATGTTATTTACTAAGCATCTATGCCTATATGTGCTCACAATTTTCTCTCCTCTTATTGCACAAGTAAGAGTACAATATGAGAATATTTCACGAGCATGCAGTCTGTTCATGAGCCTAGTAAAATATCTCTATATTACTATTACAATTGTGATAAATAATTTGCTGTACCCTTTTTTTTTTGTCCACACCTTTTTCAATATTTCCATTTGTTTCCCTTGCTGCGCATATACTATCTATTACTGCAGTAGTGAAATAATTTTAGCACATTTTGAAGGTGAGGTTGATCGATGAAGTTAACATAGAATGATAGACTTCATATTGTGAAAAAAAGAGGAACTAATGCTATTTCTGGGATTATAAAGTACCCCTGCATTGTTCTTCTCATGCTGTCTTACTGAACTGCTGCCATGTAATTAGTGTTGTCATGGACATGGACTGTGAGTGCAATAGAAAGCTGGCCATGGTTATAAAATTATAAGCATGACCACATAAACTAAGTGTAATCTGACTTGGAAGTAATTCCATTCCACTAGATACTGGCCACTCAATAGATAAATGAGTAGCATTGCAGTGTGGTGGATTCTCTCTGTAATCAGTGTTGTTGTGAATAATAGCTGGTACAATAGCAAGACAAGATGGAATACAATCTTTGAAGAAGGCTGCAAGCCAGAGCTACAAAAGGATTTCTCCATCTGAAAGGGAAAGTATCGTGCCATTAAAGAAAATGAAAGAAATGAAAGTGAAAGCTATAAAGAAGGAAGGATTCTTAATTTTCAAGAAAATACAAAAGTTGGTGAGTATGAAAGCGTATTCACAACATTTTATATGTGTCAAACATTGCAAAATTTAATTTACAAGATCATGGTGTCAAATTTAATATTTTGTTTGCGTAATCATGCATTTTCCCACTTGACTTGAAACTGAGCTATTTAAATGCTTAATAACATGCTGGGGTATGGAGAAAAAAAATTTTAAAATTATTTTATGTTTACTGTGCAAGTGGTATATTTATATAATTTAGTACTTCATACATTCAAACTGTCCAATGAGATTGCTCAGTTCACGGTGAATATATTTTATACCCACCTCCTAGGAGGTGAATAAGTAAACCATTCAATCAAATGTGTATTTCCTACAGCATAGAGCCGTGGTACAAGTCGGTTGCACCACTCCTTTCGATCAGTACGGGATTTCCACTATCCTCGGGCCTTTGGCCCTCGGTTGTGTACATACCGTACCACCCTCCACATTGTGGTGTAACCTATACTTGTATCGGTCATTTACATATTAAATATTAATTAATTTTGACTTTTCAACACTCCCACGACAAAAAACGGTTGTCAAGTTTTTAAATTACGTACATATGGTAAAGAGGTTTCACTGCAAAACTAAACAAGAACAGGCATTTCTGAGGAGTTACAAAACAAGTTTGAGCCAAGACATGCTTACTATCTTAGTAGCAAAAAAAAACTGTGTAAAGGCATGCAGCTTATATATATTTGCTACTAAAACGTTTACGCTGTACTATTTATTAACTAAGCAGTAGCTGTAATGCACAACACTTTCACACTTGCATGTTTACTGAACATACCAGCACAAGACTACTTCTTTCTTAGACTATTGGACAATGGATTTTCAGGTAAGGACCAATACTGTTGCGTAGGGCATGTAACTATGACGAATAGTGCATAAACTTCCTTTCAAATACAAAATGAACTCTGGTAAGTTTGTAAGTTTTAACTGCACCTGTAAAGAATTCAAAGTGGTAAACAATTCAATTTCTTGAATGATACGGGTAAAGATCGATAAATCAAAGTATTCTGTTTAGTGGCGTATAGGGACAGGATCAATCTCCTAGCAAACACAAAAACACGAGGGTCAAAGTACAAAATGACATGTGTATGTCCAAACAACAAATATCCCCGATTTTCAATTGAGTTATCCCTGATAGTGTCTCGCTCGCTTCGCTTGCTCACCAATTGGGGATATTTGTTTATATATTATGTTTGAACATACACTATGTCATTTTTGTACTTTGGCCCTGGTGTTTTTGCGTTAGTTCGGTGGTTGATCCGGTCCCGATCTTCACTAAACAGAATCCTCTGGTTTATCGATCATTACCCGTATCATCCTAGAAATTGAATTATTTACAGATTTGAAATTTTTGCGGGTATAGTTAAAAACTTACCTAAGTTTCATTACTAGTGGCAGTAGTAAGTTATTGTGCTATTTGTCTTGGTTGTACGCCCTACACCACAGTACTTACTTGAAATTCATTGGCCATTAGTCCAACGTGAAGGTAAGTCTTGTGTAGGTATGTCCAGTTGTGTGAAAGTTTTGTGAGTTAGAGCTACTACTTAACAACAAAAAGCAAATGTTTAAATAACATGACTTGTTTTGTTTTTGTTTTTGTTGTTTTATTTTTCAATTCAAACAGTTGCCGGAATGGTTACTATGGGGTTGTATCCCCTTTACCATATACACGTAATTTAAAAATAAGACCTTTTAGTAGCTAGAGTGTTAACAGCTAAAATTAAACAGTAGTGTAGTTTTAGGCTCACTCGCCATTTGTGCTCAAGCACATCACTAGTATACATGTATATGTATGGATGGTACATAAGCCCCTTAAACCTGTGTTAGAGCCTTTTTTCTCCTAAAAACATGACTTTCTTTTGATACTACGGTATTAAGCAAGTCTTACTTTAAAATTGTGTGATAATTCTTGGGGAACACTTGTTATTCATGTCACAAAATGTTGCTGCGAGCGACTACTATACCAGACATATAAGTGATACAATCTTTGATCACATGATAATGACAGAATGCCAACTGTTTGCACACATTGGTTCATTTTGAGTATGGACATTGCAGGTAATGTATGCACGCATTGACTTCAGCTGAAAGAAATGCATTGGTAGCAGTAGACTTGACTGCAGTTGATGGAATGGCCTTATTTGAGTGGTTAGTGCTTTATATGTGACTGTGCTTTATGTTTAGAATGTATATGTTTGTGATCAATGCTTTATACATTTTTAGTGAGTCTTGGTGGTTGAGAGAGTTTAACTTGCTGAAAGAGGACAAAGCTGTTTTGGAAAGTACGGAGTGGTTGAATGACAAAATCATCCAAGCGGCTCAAGATCTTCTCCAGAAAAAATCTGACATGGATGGATTCCAAAATCCACTTCTTGGCTTAAAATTTAAACCAGTAAAGGCAACTTCACCGTTTGTTCAAATCCTAAACATTAATAACAATCATTGGGTAACTGTAACCAATAAAGTAGGGGACCATGTGTTCAATGATAACGTATTTATTTATGATAGTCTACTACCCCACGAAATTACCGTGACCTTAAAGAAGCAAGTATGCACTTTCTTCAAAGTTGCTACGAAGCAGCTAACATTCAATGTTGTAGATGTAATGAAGCAGAAGAACTCGTATGAGTATGACTGTGAGGTTTTTGCTATAGCAGTGGCCGCTGACATTGTTCATGGTCGGAACCCTGTGAAGTCTATGTGGTCGACACAAGATATGTGACCTCACCTGATGTGCTGTCTGGAAAAGGCCAATATCACTCCTTTTCCAATTACGGAAGAACAAAAAATCAGATTTGGTCGAAGTGTCAAGAACTTTAGCAATGTTGAAGTGCACTACACATGTCGAATGCCTTTTGACCAGGGTGAAGATGGTGGCGACATGATACTTTGTAACTTGTGTGCCATTTGGCATATCAGATGATGTTCAATTGGTTATTAAAGATTCAAAATGGTTTTGTACCACGTGTGCATTTCTAATGAAATGAACTAATTCATTATCACTTTTATCAATATGATTATTGAACACAATTTAAAATTTATGCTGTTTCAAGCAGGTGATTTGATACGAATCTTGTAAAATATAATGAAAGGTGCATATGCCAATGATTGAAACACATCCACACACACAGAGTAGCATGTACACACAATATGTACACATGCAGAATGCATGGTGTTTACAAGATTGATTATGGCACATAGTATGATGCACTTACATGTAGTGACATGCACACGCATTGTGTGACATTCTCGGTTGCACTGCTCGTTAACATCACCGATGAGAAAGGCCATACCACTGTGCTAAAGATTTTCAATCTATTTTTGATTCTGCTAGTAATGCAAGAAGAGTTGATTGGTACTTATTCAACTGAGTTAGCAATTGCCCCATTGTAATATCTCATCATATAGTTATAAACACACCATATTAAATGCTAACATGATTACATTTGAAATGAAATTTATATTCAGTGGAAGATTATGTTTGGCTCTCTAGCCATTCATTTATCACAGCAAGTATGACAGATATAAAAAAAATTCTTGAATAACATTGCATAGCCCCTACCAGATTATGCTAGCATTCTTGAGCTTAATCTAGCAGGCACTACTTGAGAAGAGTGTTAATCATTTCATCACAAATGTTGGCAATCATTGGCATAACCAATTATCAGCAATGGGAGGAAGTGATTAGTTCGGACAAATTAAGGAGCAAGAGGGATAGAGAGACATCTACATATACATATGCTTATCATACAATGTGTGTGTTACACTATGTGTGTTTGTGTGTCATACTATGTGTATGTGTTTGTGTGTCGTACTATGTGTGTATGCTTGTGTCGTAGTATGTGTGTGTTTGTGTGTCATACTATGTGTGTGTATGTGTTTGTGTCATACTATGTGTGTGTATTTGTGTCGTACTATGTGTGTGTTTGTGTGTCATGCTATGTGTGTGTCATTCTATGTGTGTGTGTGTGTGTCATACTATGTGTGTGTGTGTGTGTGTGTGTGTGTGTGTGTGTGTGTCATACTATGTGTGTGTGTGTGTGTGTGTGTGTGTGTGTGTGTGTGTGTATGTGTTGTACTAAGTGTGGATATGTCCAGGGCTATATAAACTGCAGCCACTGCTGCCTTGTGCCAATTGATACCTCAGCACTCTCATCAATACCAAACTTTCAAGTTATTTCACGCCATCCCATCTTTGTCCCATGTGCAGAGTGACACTGAGGCAGCCATAGAGTATCCTCTAGTAAAGCCTGTAGTTATCCATTCCTGCCAGGAGGCACAGTCATCTAAGTCATGTCGCCACAACTATATTGTCTGAAGACTCCTCCATTCCAAACTGTGTTGTGCGAGTATTGTGTGTGCATTTCCTGGGATGAAAATTCAAGGCTGTTTCTCATTAAACAGCAATGGTCCAGGTGGGACTTGGGGTGCCCACACCACTTGATGTGAGGAAAGGTCTGGTTTCAAGCTCATGGTGACTTGGCTCAATACCAGATTTTCTGTCAAGAGAGAGTCTGTCAAGAGAGAGTCAGTCAAGAGAGGGTCGGCCGAGTTCGCAACAACCTCCTGTTTGGCTCCGCTACTACAACCGCGATGAATGACGTATGCCGAGTTAATTTATGGCTACCAAGGCTTACTGTCTACGAAAGGACATCGTGAAGAAAACCCCCAGCAGCTAAAAAGGGAACGCAAGTAGTAGTCCCAACCCCTCTCAGAAAGAATCGAATTATTAATTATTCCAGGTTGGGAGTGGACTATTCCAGACTAGCCACTCCTTCTATGCGGAACTTTTTGATGATAATTACCACCAATGAGCTTTTTTGAATTAGGAAACGATTTCCTCAAAAAGTTCCTGAACCGGTCCTAGAGTAGGTGTGGTTTCAGTCGGAAAATGATAGCTTTATATCGTAAGTGTGAACTGTTTATTGTGTGGTGTCCCTGAAGCTTCGGAGGAATTTGCTCCCACTACACTTACTTTTACATCCATGAATTTAGGCAAAGCAGAGGATCTCTTTACTTATCACGAATAGTCCACATCCTATAAACTTACTGAACGGCTCGAGTATGCATGCATTTATATTTAATAAATTAATTCATGCATAAATGAATTTTCGCCACAATTAGTTATTGGCGATCTTTACCTATTTTCCTCCGCACGTTGTTGTATGGCTTCTCCACCACACTAAGAGGAGGAGAGTTTCCCACCTTGATCCAAAGTGGACTGAAGAATTTAAAGGGATAGGGAGAAGCCACAAAGGTATCATGATTAACTACACAGAATTATAAGTTTCTAATTTTAATTTAATACAGGTGATAGTAGCTAGTAGCATTGATGTCACTGAAGTTTAATTGTGATGACTGTTGCCATGTCGAAGTGCAGTTTGAACCTGAACTGTTAAAGACATGCAAGAAAGCTACCAGTACTCACTAGGGGAAATAGACTTTGTTATTAAAATTATTTATCATTGGGCGATTAATTATTAATTAATGGGTGTGGTTTGGGTGTGGCATAGTGTCCCTGAAGTTTGATTTGAAAAGTTGGCAACTGTGTTATATCTCCTTGTAGAATGCGATGGCGATGTATGTGTCTCCATCTGGAACTCCTACGCAGGAGTCACCGACGTCAGGTAACCTTTGTTTGTCTTCGGGGTTTGAGCTAGTGCCTAGTCTGGCTAGTCTCGCAGGCCAGACCTAGCTCATGTGTAAGTCTAGGCCAGTAAACCATAGTGGGTTAAGAAGATTTCGCGTGGCCAGACTAGTAGTCTCCTGGCCAAAGCCTTTTCTTAATTTAGTCAGTCACTGAAATTCAAGCGGTGGAATAGGAAGAGGGGGAGGGGGGGTGAAACCAGGATCAATGGCCCCCCCCTCCCAATAATTTTTAAGGGGGGTCTGGCCCCCTCAATATTTTCCAATGCTCACACTATATTAGTGGAGTGATCTGTGGTGTTGTATCTTGTAAGGGCTGGGAGCCCTGCGCCAGTTGTAGTTCTTAATGTTCATAATCACCAGTTGTAATTTAGTGTTCACTGCATTGGTTGTACAATTATACTAACTAGCCTAACTCTCATCCGTGGGGGGAACAAGCTGTGCGCAGCGAGGCAGAAAGTGGCACTCTGGTGGCAGCGACTCATAAGCTGTCCTCCAATAATCTGTTGTAGAGTGGTTCAGGGCTTCGGGTCTGGACCCCCACATGATCTTTATAGTTAATAAATTGCAGGTCCACTATAATAACAAGTTGCATGTGAAGACTAGCAGTTGCTAATTCAGCTACTAGTATGCTCATTCAGATGCATCAGCTTCATTTATAGCAGCCTCTACAAAGCTTGGCTTATTGGACACTAAAAAACAACAACAACTGAGTGCAGCAGTCTTCTCTGAGTACTTTTTCCTTCCAATTGGAAAACAATGACTCCAAACTATACACACCGGTACATTTTGACTGCAGTAGCAACATCTTATAGTATACTTTGCACATCAAAAACAAACAACACCTTCAAATACACTTTAAGCAGTATTTTAGACTAGAGAGTGTTTAAGATTTTCCTTTGAACAGCCTTGTTTGTAGAGGGTATTTAAAAAAAAACCAAACTTGAGAAAAATAAAATTTTTGAAATTTCAGGGGAATTTCTCATTTTTATAAAATTGATGAAATTTTTGTGACAATTAATGTAACCCTTAAAATCTTAATTTTAAGAGGGATAACACCAGGAGGGAACAATGGTACCCTAACAATACGCTCTTAACATCGCCTGCCCCTCCCCCCCCAACATTTTTCATCTTCCTACTCCACTGTCCAGTCTCCCAGTGTTGCTTTAATATTGCAAGAAAAATTAATTTCCATGTTGTATGGAATTACTGGGTATTATTCACAGTAATGTCTACTATGTTAGACAATAACTGGCCCTTTATTTATTTTGCAGCAAAGTGAGAGCTAAGCTTAATGACTGGGAGATATATTAATATTTTATTTATAGGGGTTCAGGGTCATGTATCAGTATATGTATGGCGCATAAGTTGCCCATTCAAAAATGTATGGGGAAAAATCGCTGTTCAATTGAAATCGCACGGGGAAAGTGAAATAGCGTGTAACTAATTGTAATAGTACGGCGCGTAAGTTGCCCATTCAAAAATGAATGGGAAAAATCACCGTTCAATTGAAATCGCACGGTGAAAGTGAAATAGCGCGTAACTAATTGAAATACCTCGGTAACTAAGTGGAAACTAAGTGAAATACCTCGGTAGCTAAGTGAAATAGTACGGGTAAGTGCGCAAGCGTAGAGCGTTAACCTTGGAAACGTACAGTTCGAGTAGTTGCTAGAAAAAAGCTGGCCTACTATTAGCGAGTGATAGCACGGGTAACCTGTGCTATTAGGGGTCAATAGCACTCGTAAAACAATTGGAATAACACTCCGCTTCGCCTCGTGCTATT
>WLWD01005438.1_pt1 | contig 17262 bp, 11 predicted proteins | sample 6712731 | NCBI WGS metagenome assembly WLWD01 (sample SAMN12718690, study PRJNA576275) | sponge metagenome | isolation source: marine sponge | host: Mycale hentscheli | place: New Zealand: South Island, Marlborough, Capsize Point | collected 2014-11-01
TTGCCTTAAGCCACATCCTGTTTACTTTATGCATTTCCTGTGTGGCAACAGGTATTAGACCCTGTTCAGTACATAATAAATAGCTGGCAGGTGGAGGTTGGTATGGGATTTACATAACTGAGGGACCAAAAGCCCAAGAATAATATTATAAGTCCCATACCGACCTAACACAGAGTGGTGCTATCACCATGTACCATGGCTCTTGGCTATAGGAATAACAGAAAAACTTATTTTGATTGGATGGTTTACTTGCTCACCTCCTAGGAGGCGGGTATGAAATGTATTCACCTCGAATTGAGCAAGCTGACTGAACAGTTTGAATGTACCACAGTACAAATATGTACAATGTATATGTAACCTTTTTTTCTAGTGTTATAGATGGAATAGATATTTCAGTAAGTTTGAGAAGTGTAGAGAGGAAATTTAAAGAAAAAGAGAAATACAAAAAGTTAAATTTTCAGTACCAAGGAGTTATACTAAAGATAGCTATAAGTAATTCAAATTATTAGCATTACTTCAGTACGTAGGCACCCACACAATACCCATGGCTAAAATAGAACGCCCTGTCATATGTGTTTATTTTCTATGGTGTTCAGTTATCTGAACTTTCTAGTTATCCCAACAACTCTCGATCACAACGTGTTCGAATATCTAGTCCTACCTTTATTTTTAATTTTACCTGTTAAATCTAACTTACTGAAGGCTTGAAATATGAGCTCATCTTATCTCTTACCTGTCTATCCAAACCATTCCCCCCCTCCCCCTACCCACCCCCCACCCCACCCCACTCCCACCCCAAAATGAAAAAGAAAGAATGTAAGTCTTAATTATAACAGCAACCATAACCCACCTCCCAACATTTATCATAACTGCAAGTCCCTTACCTATTTGGTCATATCTCCCAGGGCTTCAGGACTGGTCCTGATTGGACACAACTTAAAAATACAGTTCACTGATTGGAAGCTATTAACATTACTCACTTAATTAACTTATCAATTATCCAATTAATTCATCAGTTAATTGGATTAATGCATAGACTTCAAGGCATAATGTGAAGCTGTGATTTGTAGAGAACCTTTTTTGACAGGATGCAGAGTTCAAAATGAGGCAGATGATATTCTAGTAGTAATAATAATAATAGCCAAACTGCCAAGTCAGTAATCTCAGAGTGTAGAATAGTATACTACCAAATCTAACGACCATTAGGCATCTAATTGATATTATTTTACCCAAATAACTTTCGTATATGTTACAAGTTTATTTGTCGTCGTTTTTTCAAGAGTTTCTGGCCATCTGTACCTTGGACATTGCTATGCACCAGTAATAGTACATTTATACCATAATACTGGTACTTGTATATAAAGTATGTAAGTGTGTACATGTGGTGAAGGAGTTAGGTAGGAAATAATGCATTAAATTCCACAAGAATTATGTCATCCTCAAACGGAAGCTCCAAATTAAATTAGAAATATGAAATGTTGATACATACATGTATTAATAAAAAATAAAATAATAATAATAAATGGAAATATAATATCTGTGTGGCTAGTATGTTCTGATGACCTCATCTAATCTGGACTCTTAGCTCATCTTGTATTCTACCATCTGACTACATTATCAGATAATTGCATCATATCCGCTACGATACATTATCTACATTGTATGTATGCGTGTGTGCATTTGTACATGCATGTGTGTGCGTGCCATGCCGCGTTGCCAGTGACGTACGGATGCAGCTGCTCATGCATCTTGTTACTCCGATATGTCTTAATGAGCTGTATCGACGCGGCCCTCTCGGTAACCTGGGAACAGTTATTATTATTTTTTGTTATATCTATTACAGCGTAATGAACTGTGAAATTATCTGAAATGATATAAAGCTGACACAATTAAAATAACATCAGAAATTGTTTCTACTACGCTACATAACTGTATTATAAGTAGCTAAGCGTCAGAGCAGATGTTAATCCCACAAGACTAGCCATTATTTTAAATTGGAGCATTTGAAAACAAACAAAAGAACGCAGCTGGGTCTGAAAGAGAAGGGAGGTCAAGATAAAAGTATTAGGAATTATTAATTATAAATTACTTGTAGCTATTCCCTTAAGCAAATCTTTATTTTTCATAAATTTTGCAATAAAGATCTTATGGCACACTATTGTGGCTCCCTCAGGCTCCTTGTAATTTCAATCATTTTTGTACTGATGAGGGCCACTGTATGGTGTGTGAAACATATATTATAACATTTATGGCTAAATGGTAGGTGTAAATGCTATCTTCATAAAAGCTAAACATGCAGGAGACACTCACCGGGATATTCCAGCACTCATTAACTTTTCAGCATAAAGCAAAACTACTGCAGGCAGAAAGAAATAATTTCCTCACATGATTACAACGTGACGATAGGGGCGTTACCCACAAAAGCTTGGACCTATGTGGCACTGACGGCTTGCTTTTTCTCAAAAATCAGTCCAAAATTAGAAAAAAAGTAGCACAATAAAAGGTCTTAAATCGTCTTCTGAGAAAGTTCATAAGCTGCAGTTAATTGTCAGTAATCTCTAAATCAGAGTGTACCAGACAGACAGACAGGCAGGACGACTACTATAACCCTCTCACACATGTGCACTGAGGTTTAATGCAGTACCTAATATGTAAACCTGGTACTACAAACTAGCCAGCTATTACAAAACCATTTCTCAGACTAAAAGAATGATTAACTTGTTGTATACCTAATAAGATGTCAATATAGCTTGTGCAATGAAAACGAAAACAGTGGTTGCATAGGCCGTGTTCAAGAGAAGCAAGGGACTCTCACCAGTACTTTGAACTCGAAACTCCAATTCTAGCACTAGGTAAACTACTTAGTCAAATGCAAGGCCACCGACCATGAGCAGCAAAAAAAATTTGCTCATTTGATAATGTTGTGATGATTCATGATTTATTGCATGGAGTCCATACTAATTTCTCAATTTATTTTTTATTTTTTATTTCATTATTTTAGTGTACATCAAAGACTTTGAGGGTGGCATGTATTTTTCTATTGGGATTTTAAAAATTAACAAGTTTCAAAGTATGCAATTGAGTTCATTTATTTTGCATATCTTAATGCGAAGGATTTGAGTGTCCAGGTGTGAAAAGAGCATAAATCATTTGTTATACGATCGACTATGGTATTTTATTTCTTAGTAATTGTTATTGATTACTGATACAAGAACACCGTTAGGCAGTTAATTGGCGGACATTTAGTAATCTATCTATAATTGCCTCACTCCATTCACACACACAGTCACTATTCTAGAGTATAATGGCTCTCTACATGGGGGGTAGAGCATGTGTGTGTGTGTGTGTGGCTGACTGGCAGCTAGAGAACACACGTGGACATCTTGTTTGTGCAAAACTGTAATAAGTCTTATAAAGTGAGCATCACAAAAAAAAAAATAGCACGAATTGTTTCCAACCAGTTTGACAAGGTATCATGTAGGTTAACTAGCTGCATTTGCTAAGACATCTTAAAGCAGGGGTTCATCAAAAGGGGGAAGGGGTCACTGAAATTTTATAGTCTACCAACAACTGGCAGTGACGGTCTAGATGTACAGTTTAAAAAAATAGTAATAAATAAAAAATAAAACACAGTGAGTATTCCAGCCATATGAGACAAGAGAAACTTGGCCCAAAAACAATGCATAGTTCACACCGACAATTCTAGCCATCATCATTGAATTAACACACACACACAAACATTAATAAACACACACACTCAGTCTCCTAGTTGCCTCAGACCATATTATTTTAACTAGTACAATTCTTACAATTTTTTCAGCAACTTCACTAAAGTAGCGGAACACCTTATAAATACAATAGTCTAACCTCTGAGTAAACCGAAGATAAAGTTATTAGGTGCGAGTTTTCCAGATAAGTTATAACTTCTCTTTGTCCACGTTGAACTGTTCCATGACAGACATCTTTGTCACGTATCACAGAAGGGAGAGATATGTGTGCTTAACCCCTTCACTCTCCCACGGGGCGTGACCCCCGCAGACAGGTAAAGGGTTGTTCTCTCTCCCCTCCACAATACATGACAATGAATGCCCATCGCAACAATGAAGAGAAAGATCAACAAGAAGTGACTGGACCTTGTGTACATCAACTATACTCCCACTAAAGTAAAGAGTAAAACAAAAGTAATATTTGAAAGCAAATAATACAAAAAAAAAAAAAAAAAAAAAAAAAAAACCGTATAGATGCAATAAAAAAATAAAATCATCAATACAATAATAAAAAGGAATGAATTTCAGACTGTAATGTTGTACCACGCCCACAACTGTAAAGTGAAAACATCTCCTTATTTACTACTCGCCAGGTAACTTCACTACAATAACAACCCAAATAAAGAATTCCAACCTAAAGATGGCCCTGCCCCTGTTCCTATACCAGCAGCAACGGCTAGCACTGCAGAACACCACACACGGTGCAGCACTACAATCTCAACGAGCACGCACAAAAGCCATAAAAGCACCGCGGAAGGTGGAATTTAGTCCACAGCTAATCAATCGTTCCCTAAGGGTAAAATGTGCAAGCAGATATCATGAAGGACAGCTGTGGCACGGTGGGGATGACATCTGCTGAGCTAGCAAAGCATTGGTACTCACACGCACGGCAACGAGGTTGGCATGTCTGAATGGCGAAATCATCACTTAATAGAATTAGGCACAAGTGGGTCAAAGAAAGGCTTCACTAATGTGTGATGATTCACTGGAGAAAAAATAATAGGTAGTAATTCTCAAGTAAATTCTCACGTAATTTGACTCGGTTAAGGTAATTCTGTGTTAGATCTAACCCAAAAAAAAAAAAAATATATATATATATATATAAACAAAACAAAAAAAACAGTGCTTTGTCACTTTGTAAGACGCACAAACATACGCCCACATCATTCAATATACATGTATATATAGGATTAAGACTATGACTACTAACTCACCATAGATTAAGGAACTTCATCAACAATGCCATCCACCAGGATAGTCAGCTCGTGGAAATAATATAAGGCAAGTAGGCGTGGTCACTACACCGGAGCGACCCTGTCACGTACTATGTAGGGGAGAAAAAGGCATGGCCAAAGTGCGCAACCACAAAGTCTCAATAAATATTTTCACAGGAGGGAAAATTCCAAGAAAATAACTATTGATGACAATATCAGTCAGCAGCTATTTCTCCCCTCCACAATACATGACAGTGTTACGTCCCAGGACACCAGAAGAGGCGTGGCAGTCAGATTCAAAACTAACTGGAAAAGTTATAAATGTTTATGAACAAGAGACTGGTGCGTTTGGGGAAGACAGCTTCTCAGATGAAGTAGATAAAATCCAACACAACTCCCGCATCTGCAAGAGCTTCCTTCCAGACTATATGCTAGAGGGAATAGTCAACATTTCTATGAATTTCGTCAGCCATTTCATAGGTCCAGTGGCCCGGACATTAACCTAAATTTTAAACACAAGACACACACAACTATAGCTACATTGAAACCAATTACACAGAACAGAACTTCTTGTTAAACACACGTGAGGGGCCAACCATAGCTAGGAAACCTAAGACTACTATTTTTAAAATGTCCTTACGGCTGACTAATTCAGCTCATCTATCCACCACAGATACTTTTTCACCATTTCCATGGCAACACACAGAAGAGCGGCTATATCATGGGGTCAAGTTACACTACAGTAAAAACAGAGGGAAATTGTCCATGTGGATTCAAAGATGATGGGCTCTTAATCAATCATTTAACAAAACAACTGTTAAGATTCCGGCACCATAGCTACGTACCTTCTAGACGCTCCATGGATACATCCTATAATGATATTGACCCAATAAATTTAAGTAGTAATGAAGAGCACAAAAAAATGGAATTAAATGATAAAGGCATTGACGTACATGATTGTTATTAAATTACTAATATTAATCACAAGCACATACACCAAAGTTTCATATCATTAAATACAATAATAATAATAATGATGATGATGATAATAATAACAATAAGGCCTATGATAACACAGTATAGCTCAAGCATTAAGTCCTGTATTCATTACGTATCATTAGCAAGCCATACCTCACCAAGCTAAAAACTATCAACACCTTGAACAGTAAATTTTTAATTTGAACAAAAGTACAGATTAAGACAAATAAAAATTTCCGTCTTTTTTTTTTGTCCAACAATATTTTCCTAAACATATTTTAATAAGTCGATCTAAACTTGCAAAGTTGAAAGAAGTTTCAATAATGATTGCTATCCTGGAAGTTATGTAACAACTTGACATCTGCACTCCACGTCTGCCAAGATGGCCGAAACAACACCATCAAAACATTGGCAGCAATGCCAAAAGTAAAAATCACATTATTTTTATAATCATTATTTTTAATTTAAGAATGTAATTTTATTTCATAGCATAATAATATTGCAGAGTATCACTAGAACATCTGATGTTGCAGTCAAAACAGAAAAAAAAAATTGCATCCCTTTCTGTCTATGTTGCTTAATGGGCATAGCTTCTGAACATTCCGAAAACCACCAAATAGGCCATAAAACCTATACTTACTTTTTGCCCATTTATAGTACTATAAAGAGTGGCCCATGCAAATATACAAGAGAATCCACTCAACACCTTTATTGTACAGTCATGGTCTAACCTTATCAGCAAAAAAATATATAATAATTGAAAAACATGCTTTATAAGGAAAACTCCTGGATAACATAGTCTCATTTAGGCTATACATACCCTAGCACAAAATTAGCCTCTTCCACTATAGCTATCCCATCACGAGCGCATACGTAGATTACAGAACCTTATAAAGTCAGCCATTCTTAGAGCATTCCTAGCTATTGAGACAATCCAAGACGCCTCTCGATTATGGAGCACCATAAAGAGGAGGCCCTGCATATTTGTACATGAAATTACTTGTTTTTGTGCCAAAGCCACTAAATCACGAGACACTAAGGCATGCTATGAGGAGAGAATGCAGGAAGAAGACACATGCACTAATAATAGTAAGTTCATTGTCACCCCATGGGAATCACATAGGGGACCTTGAGGGCATAGGATAACAGTACTAATGTAGCAATAGATGCTTTCTTGGATGTCTACCGATAAAACCCAATGCAAGTAAAGAATAAAGAGTGAGATGGAACCGTGCATATCTTAGTAAGCAATGGACCTCTAAATCCGTCTTCCTCTTCCTCTTCCAAATTAACCCAATGGTAGGTGCTTGAGCCAAAGGCCACATCAAAGGGTTGTTTCTAGGGCAACAACCCACCAGCTGATCTATGTACCAGCCACTTGCGATAACCCGGGCGACTACTTGTAACCCTGGCAACAATCAACAGTTGGATTGAAGGACAAAGATTATTTTAAAAACAAAACTAACTCCAACTGCAATGAGTTAAACAGAAATGTAAAGAAGCCCTACCTAATGAATGTTTTTTTCTCTAGTTGGTAATGGACTGGCTATTAAGATCATACAATGTGAAGGACAAAACTATTGTTTATCTTCAGATATAAGTAATTAACAATTTGTTAACACCTTTCCAGATCTGCAGCTTACAAAAAAAAAATATTAATATTATAGTAATATGAAGAGGGCTTCAGCAAGAAGTTAAGCTTTAATTAACAATATTGGCTGTTAGAATGAGAAAATTAGCTATTATTATAGTAATAAGAATCTTTAATTACCTAGACAAAACCAATTCAACTAATTCTCGTAATATTATGTAATATTCACTGACTGAATTCAAAGGTTTCAAACACCACTTTTTTATCCAGGGTTCATCTACATGGCTTAAGGTACCAAGTCAGTAATCTTCACCACTCACCTCCAAATCTTTCATCAGTATACCTCAAAACCTTGGACCTCAGTGCAGGCAAAGTTTAGAAAAAGTCATGATCAATTAACACTTGGCAATGATTTTTAGTTAAGATAAAATTGAAGGAGAAGAGGGTAAAGATCTAGGGGGAAAATATCTAGCCTACAACACAAAATCAAGCCTGCATTTTGCAAGTAAGGGGAGAATTTTGGATTATATCTCGTCCAACCAACCCTAGTACTCTACTACAACTCCGGTATACTATTTTGCTTTCCACAGCATAGAGCCAGGACCTACCACACCGTCTGTCCATACCAAGCAATTCAGCAGTTTGTTCTACTATAAGTAGTACTCTCCCTCACAATCCCTACTCTTTTCAGGACCAGCAGACATTCTTTCATGGTTTGCCAACTTGGAGTACCGCCCACATGCTTTGGTCACACCTACAACTGCCCACAGTACAAATTTGAACATAACCTCACAATGTGGCACTCGTTTGTTGTAGGCAACCACACAATACCAGTGGCTAATAGTAGATGCACACATACGAACACTAGGAAAAAAAAAGGACTTTATAACCAAGCATACTACAAACACTTGCGCTTGTCGTTGCTACAGTTGTTCCCTCAGGCTTATTTTATACACACACAAACCAGCAAGCTCAACAATTACCTAGCAAATGAGGACTAAGCAACTGTCCAAACAGTTGACCAGCTCTGCCAAATGGTAAAGATGTTTAGACTTGCATTTATTTTTTGCAGCATTCAATTTCTTCCTTGTACACAACGCTGCTGAAGCTACAAGACTGTGGAAGATCCTAATAAGATGTCCTTCTCATTCCTGCTTTCCTCTCTACGTAGTTATGACTAGGTGGTTTTCTTACACCAAAGGAGGATTGTATTAGCAACCAACCATTGATAAGTACAAAAAATCAAAGCAAAAACATTAAATATCTATTGCTGCAAAACTAATACTTGTAAATAATATGACTTAACCAGCAATACACATATATTTTTTCTGTACAATGCTTACCAATTCATAATCTGTCCTCTTATAGCTGAAGGGATTGATATTCACCACCAAAGATGTAGCAAATACATTCAGTGTAGAAGGCTTCACTCAAATCTGTAAAAAGACAGACGAGATGTAGATTAAAAAGCAATAATTAATACTACCACAGAAGCCAGAATTCTTCAATTTATAGACAGCAAACACCAATAGTGCCATAGGACTCAATACTAGCTGCAAGAGCACTAACTATTGATGGTTTGCACGCTTTGCTATAATGAACATCATAGGCAGCCATTGACAAACATTTACACATACAGGAAGTAACCTAGCTAATAGCTACAGCCCATTTGCAGCAAATGCATGGAAGGCTCAATTTTTCTTTGCTGTAAGGAACTAACCCTAAAAGCAAACTACCGAGCAGACGAGACGAGTTCACTTACTAAAACAGCGTCAGCAGCGGAGTATAACACAGCGAAGTGTGCACGGCAGCGTTCCACCGAGTAGTTGCTATAACCACTGCACGCCAGGCTAAATAGTCGACCGCACATCGTGCGTGGTAGAGCTCTGGATGGAAATTGCTGGATGGAAATTGCTTGTTGGAGGCTCAACTCTCAGTTCCAAGTCTTTACTCCGGGATTCGGTCCCGTGCTGGCTCTGTTGGAAGAAGCATGCGGCAGTAAAGCGTACCTTCCCCTTATATGTGCCCAATGCGGTAATTTAACGCTTCCTCTCAATAGGAGTGATGACTTGTGCGGGGGCGGTCTTAAATTACCACCCTCTCCGCCACAGCGCGGGAAAGTAGCTCCGCGGTGAACCGCTGCTCAAATTTCAACTTACATTACAACTGCAACGCTTTGTAGAAAGTAAATAGGTAAGAACTGCGCGCCTATTGTAAGTCTCTTTTCCACCAAAATCTTGTATAGACGGTCTCACTTGTGGTTTGTGTAAGCTGAATTGAATGGCCTTGTAGTCCATTCAAGTTGGTGGTCGGTCTGGCTGTCATCCTGTTTCCTAACAAACGTCACATAAACACTTATGGTTGGCCAGGACCAATACATGAGAAAAATGTATTCTTGTATCCTTAAGAAAAGGCTGAAAGGTACTTGCCAATTTAAAATGCATGTTAGCATGTTAGCACGGTCTGAGGATGATAACTCTTCAGAACACACAATCTGTCTAGCTACATGTTTTCCTTCTGTTGTTCTCTGTCCAGACTCAATGCAGGAACATGTTGAAGGTCTGGCCTTACTGCATGCTCCCTATTGTTCAAGACAAGCTATGAAAGGGTAGACATTCCCTGTTTTCTAATTCTATGACACCTCCTCCAAGGTAAGATAATTTAACTAAAAGCTTTGGCATATGGTATATACTATGGATGTAGGAAGAGAAGGCACAAATACTCTATAAACACAACTGCTATTTTATATACTGTATAGCTCTTTTTTGTAATTATATTTTATATTTGGCAGAAACAGAAATTTAGTTTGCTCATAGAATGCTAATGACATAACTTGGGTCAGGGAAAATCTTCAATATGGGAGAATTTATTTTTTTATTGCACTGCAAATATTTACGTAAAACATAATATTTAACCCACTGAGTGAAATTGCCTAAAGCCATATTTATTAATTATATTCGTTCACTATTCTGTGCCATCAAACACTTCATTCAAACATAAACTAACAGCCAACTCCAACTCTAAGAATATCGTGATGAGCTTGTTTGTTAACCCTCAGCTACGCGAGAGGGATAGTCCTATCTGTTTGTCTGTCTGTCTGTCTGTCTGTCTGCTGAATATATGTACTCTTGATTTTTGTAGATTACTGACATTTAACCATTGGTTTAGGTATGAATTTACGATTTAAGGCGTTTATGTGCTACTTTTTTTCTTTCTTTTTTTCCGGCTGATTTCAGCTCTGTGTAGGTACTGTACTAGTTACAGAATGCTGAAAGTGGAGTTTCGCATTGTAAATATAGACCGGTGAGTGTCTCTGATTTGTTCAGCTTCTACTCTTATGAAGACAGCATTTACGGCCGTTTACATTTCGAGATATATATTGCTGCCTGATAAGAACAGCCAATAACTTATCTTTTGGTATGAAATAATTTTGTAATAGTTAGTGTCTATTAGTGCTGAGGGTTTCGCACCTTTAGAGCTTCATTTGTTTTTGTGTTTTTTGTTCGAATAATATATGTTACAAATTCAGTTGAGTGCTGCAATGTTTCTGTTGGTCAATTGATTTTTTTTCCTATTAGCTTGAATATTTTGAGATCATGGATTTTATCATCAATTGCTCCATACATTAAAGGTATAGCATTTATACAGTAGTAATTTTTTTTATAAGAAATTCTTGTCATTCACATATAATCATAATAAGGCAGGTTTCCACTTAGGGAAGATTTGAGCTGTAGTGAGCACAACTGCTAGCACGTGCACTTCTGCTGATTATGTAGTTTCATTTTAAATGGCCTTGGCACAGCTGCTCCTGTCATACCATGTAAAACTGAAGGCTATAAGTACATGATATTAGCTGAATCCTTCAAGTGGCCAGCCTGGGGCCTTTCACAGGATTCTATTTTAAGTTACAGCACTTTTACTATTACTGCATTAAGAAGAAAAGCTTATATGTGACCGTCTACGGGAAAACCGGGCACAATGCGGCGTGCGTAAATATCGAGAAAAGATCGATCGATTTCTTAAAAATGTATTGTTTCAAGCCGACGGAAGGGAACGGTTAGGTCTATTATAGTGGGAACGACTTAAGCTATGACGATAAAACTTGGAGAGCTCAATATCTGGACGCCGACAACTCTGTAAGTGCAAAAAAAAAATTTTTCGAAGGGTGCCGCGTTGTGCCCAGTTTTCCTGTAGACGGTCACAAATATAGAAGCACATTTTGCCTGCCTGTGTGCTAGAGAACTAAACTAGATCATGAACATTATTTTCAGTCAATAAATATGGTATGGGATTATGTAACTGAGCACCATTAGCTATCTGGCATGTGACTGAATGGAATGTATACCTAGCCTCTTCATCATTCACTAACCTCTACAAGTAGCTGACCAGATATGGGGAGCCAGAAGTATTAATGAAGTTTAATGTGAGTTAGTGGTGTTAACAAATCTTTTGGTTGAATAGCTGAACATTCTTCTCTGTGTCCGCCCTCACTCTGCTTATGTGTATGGATTTCATATTCTCTACAACCCCCCCCCCCCCCCCCCCCCCCACCCTCTATACACACACACACACACACATACCAACATACACTCATACAAATGTACACTAACACACATTCATACACATACCCACTCTTACAAACACAGACACGTACACACAAACACACATACCACACCATGCATACCCACCTTGAAGTTGGAGGTGCTAGGAATAGGGGCAGGGCCAGTGGGAGGTTGACCTGACACCTGGCGACCACACTTTGCCTGCTTTGCACATAATATACAGTATCTATTGCAATTGCAAGTTTGTCTTATGGCAAGTCTGGATATCTTTTTTTTTTAAATTAATTAATTTTTTTTTATCCTTGTTAAAATGTTAAAAGCCATGCATTTATTCAACAATTTAATTTGAATTAAGCAGAGTTGCTTGCAATTACATACAAATAATTGCAGGTAATTACATTCCTTGGCTATCTCTTTTTAATTGAGCTTGAAAATAGAAGGGGAAAAAAGAAGCGAAGCATGAATAAGGTGAGTATTAAAGTTAGCTAAATTAATAAGCAACAACAACAACAACAACAACAAGGCATTGGTTTATACCAATTTCAAATACTCACTTTCCTTAAAAATTAACAATAGTGTGGTATAATGCGGTAGTTTACAGATTACATGGATTTACTCCACTATTTTAAGTTTGTTTGTTTGTTTGGGGAAGATATTCTCATGAGGCGTATAATATCTGTGCACGGTATAGTTCAGTCGGTTGTAATATTTCACGTTATTACCCCATACCTTACCAGGTCATTATAGTTTCCTATTTTTATTAAGGGATATTATGTTGCATAATAATTTAAACAAAGACTTTTTTGAAATGTATTTGCTACCAGCAATTTCACAATGTCCTTAATTGTGTTTCAATAGTTCTGTTCTCATGAAGCAAGCCATCTAAGCTCTATTTCATTTATTATTTTGCATATACAATCAAAGAAATCTACCCAACTCTAATTATTCTATTATTTATATTTTCTTCTCCTTGCTAAATAATAGCATTACCTAGGAAACACGCGATATTGCATAGTGGATAAAGTGTGTGCCGGGGTCGCCAATAGATTGCTATACTCATCAGATCATTATTTCAGTTTCCACTGCTGTGGTATTTCAAACAATACTGCACTTTTTTGTCTCAGCTATGTTATATATAATACACGGCATTTTATATACAAGTGGTAGTGTGAACTTAAGGCCATATCTATTTAGGTGGGAAACAGGAAATATGTTGAACTAATCATTATTGCTTGAGCGCAAATAGCGAGTAGGGTCTAAAAATATACTATTTTGATTTTAACTTCTAACACTAGCTACTAAAAAATGTCGAGTTTTTAAAGTACGTATGTATGTACGGTAAAGGGGATTCAATGCCTTAGTAACCACTCGCCCCAACTGTTGGAATTGAAAAATAAGCTTTTAAAAAAATCACGTTATTTGAATGCTGTCTTTGTGGTATTCTTTAGCTAAGTAGTAGTTGTAATGCACAATACTTTCACACAACTGGACATACCTACGCAAGACTTACCTTCGTGGTTAGTCTAGTGGACAATTTTCAAGTAAATACTGTTGCGTAGGGCTTATAACTATGACAAATAGCGTATTAACTTACCATAGCCACTAACTCAAATAGAAATGGAACTCTGTTAACTGCACCTGCAAAACCATTCAAAGCGGTAAATTCAATTTCTAGCATGATACGGGTAATGATCGCTAAACCAGAGGATTCCGTTCAGTGAAGTTTGGGACGGGGTCGAACACCCAGCTAACACATAAATATGAGGGGGTCAAAGTGCAAAATGACATACGTACGTCCAAACATAGACAAACTAACAGCCATTAACTAACATTTTCAATTGTCCTGTAAGCCTCGCTCGCTCGCCAATATATAATACTAGTGATGTGCTTGAGCACAAATGGCGAGCAAGCCTAAAACTACACTATTGTTAAACGATTACACTCAAGCTACTAAGAAAAAGTCAAGTTTAAATTACGTGTATAAGGTAAAGGGGATTCAATGCCATAGTAACCACTCCCTGCAACAGTTAGAATTGGAAAAAAAAGCAACAAAAACAAGTAGCATTATTTACACGTTTTCTTTGTGATATTCTTTAGCTAAGTAAAGGCACAACAACTGAACATACCTACACAAGGCTTACCTTCGTAGTTACTCTAGTGGACAAAGAATTTTCAAGCAAATACTGACAGATTACGGGTAATGATTGCTAAACCGGAGGATTCCGTTTAGTGAAGTTTGGGACAGGGTCGAACAACGAGATAACACAAAAATATGAGAAGGTCAAAGTACAAAATGACATACATATGTCCAAACAAACATCCCCGATTTTCAATTGTGTTACCCCTGTAAGTGTCTCGCTCGCTCGCCAATTATGTAACTATGCTTTACATGGGGCAAGTACTTAGAGGGGTCAGAAATTGTTTTTCTATTCTCAAACATATAAGAACTGTGTCAAATGAAGCATCAAACGTGCGAACCCTCAGTGTTACTATAGATTAGCTAGCTAGCTATTACAAAGACCAAAAGAATAATATATTTGGTATAGTATCAATAATACGTTAAGTAGCTTGTGCAAGTCGATGTGTAGCTCTTGCAATGAAACGGCAGACGTAAATGCTGTCTTCATAAGAAACCATGCAAGAGACACTCACCTTCCCTACCTGGTAGTTTCAACAGGGAGCTCCAACCGGTAAACCATCAAGACTAGGAAGCTAAACTAATTGTGGGCAGGGGCAAGAAATTATTTGTGTACAGTGTACCAGAGGGCTTATCACTAGCCCAATAGAAGTCTTATTAACCCTCAGTGCACAGCGAGAGGGTTACAGTACTCAGTTTGTCTGACAGTCAGTCAGTCATTCTGTCACACAACAAAAAGTAATAGTTTACCCCTTAAATTAGGTTGTCTCTCGCATGATCTTAATTTGCAGGATGAAGTTAAGTCTCCAAGTTTAGTGGCCATGATAGGTCATAGCTTGCATTCCACGGAACAGTATACAACATTATGTAACAGTATGTATTACATTTAATTGAAAATCCGTCTCCCCATAGTCAAGTCACGAAGAGAATACAACGTCAGTCTTGTGTCAGTATTTGCAAAGAGTGAATATGAAACTGAAGGGATTGTGTGTTACAGGTACTGCTGAGCTAAGCAATATTGCTCATATATAACAAATAAATGTATTAGGCCATACGAAGTTATTTAATAGTTCTCAAGCACCGTCCGTTTCAATTTTTCAAAAATTGGCATTTTGAATTTTATTAATTAATAATTTTGTGGCTTTAATAATATTGTATTACAACTGCGCAATCAGTGCACAAACTACGGTGGAGCTAGCCAGGCCAGCTATCGAAAGTCCGAGAGTTAGTGTTTTGATAGTGCGCCCGGTGGTGCATATAGCTATGTTAGTGTCAATTCTGATCTTACTACAGTTCTTCAAGAAAATGAGAGCGTAGCGTGGAGTAGCAAGTAGACCACACCCAGTAACATCAGACCTTTTGAGTGCATCGGTGACCGTGAAAGAAAAAAAAAGCCACATCCCACATGCTGAGAAACTAATTAACAACTTTGCTTGGCCTTAGCTGCTTTTTTTCTTCTTCTTTCTTTCTTTCTTAAAAACAAGCATTTTAGGCTTCCCTCCAGTTACTGCAACAGTTAGGCAGTCTTAGTTTAGGGTTAGCTCAATACTGTGTAATAAAATGCTTTTTTTTTTTCAAGTCGAATACTACAGAAGTTACCACAACTGGGGAAAATATGAAGAATTATGAAAGTAATTTCAGGTTTGTTAACTGAAATAAATGGCCAAATGATATATACTTCGTGGCAGCAATCATCACTTCAATAGGAGCTAGAATATTAACTATAGGAAAACTAAAGAAAAGTTAACTTTATTGTAAATTTTGCATGCAGATTTTATAATGGCTAAACTCATTTGAATGGTAATGATTTAGCAAGCTAACCAGTTTTTTTGTGCACTATGGCTCACTCGCCATTTGTATGGACACACATCACTAGTTGGTATCTTTATTGTTATATTTATTATTAACCCTCTGTGTGCATGCATGAGAGGGTTACAGTACTCAGTTTGTCTGTCAATCGGTCAGTCATCTGTCACACAACAAATGGCGAATCCTGAAAATGGTGGCCTCCGGAAGATTGAAACGAACATCATTATGTTGCACTGCACAATATAAGTCCTTTTAATGTGCCAGAATTATTTTTTTCGACTTGTTTTTTTTTCAGTTATTTTTTGGCCGTATGATCTGAAGCTATTGTTGGTAATGCCCCCTATCATCACGCCCCCTATCATCACGCCGTACTCACATAAGCAATTAATTTCTGGCAGCCCGCGGTAGTTTAGTTTCACTTCACATTCTTGGTGGTTTAACGATGTCTTGGAGTTGGCGTTCCCTCTTGGAAACTACCTGGTAGGCGAGTGCCTCTTGTTGCACATTTGGCTTCTTTTATAGAGACGTCATCTATGTCTACCATTTCATTGCATGAGCTATATATTGATTTTCACAGGCTACATACCGACTTGCATGAGGTAATGTGACTAATTGATATTACACCAAATCAATTATTCTTTGGGTCTTTACAATAGATATAGCTAGCTACTTTATAGTGACGCTGAGGGTTCGCACCTTTGGAGCTTCATAATAATAATAATAATAATATTATTATTATTATTATTGTTGTTGTTGTTGTTATTATCATTAGTATTATAATTATTACCATCATCGTTGTTGTTTACTACTATTATTATTATTATTAGTCATCCTGTCTGTTTGTCTGTCTGTCACACTCTGATTTTGGAGATTACTGACCATTAACCATTCATTTAGGTATGAACTTACTCAGAATGGCGATTTAAGACCTTGATTTTTGAGAAAACACAAAGCTTCAGCTCTGTACTAGCCTTTGTGGGTAACGCCCCTCAACATCACGTCTTAATCACATGAGCAAATAATTTGTTGCTGTCCACGGTAATTTTGCTTTATGCTGGGAAGTTAGCGGAATGCTGGAAGTGGAGTTTTGCATTGAAACTATAGACCAGTGAGTGTCTCTGGCCAGTTCAACTTCTTTTATGAGACAGCATTTACATGTGCCGTTTACATTGCTAGAACTCTATTGCTGCCTGATAAGAATATC
>WLWD01005970.1_pt1 | contig 17261 bp, 17 predicted proteins | sample 6712731 | NCBI WGS metagenome assembly WLWD01 (sample SAMN12718690, study PRJNA576275) | sponge metagenome | isolation source: marine sponge | host: Mycale hentscheli | place: New Zealand: South Island, Marlborough, Capsize Point | collected 2014-11-01
CTAGAGGAGGGAGGGGCTAGAGGAGGGAGAGACTAGAGGAGGGAGGGGCTAGAGGAGGGAGAGACTGGAGGAAAGAGGGACTAGAGGAGGGAGGGGCTAGAGGAGGGAGAGACTAGAGGAGGGAGGGGCTAGAGGAAGGGAGGGGCTAGAGGAGGGAGGGACTAGAGGAGGGAGGGACTAGGGGAGGGAGGGACTAGAGGAGAAAGGGACTAGAGAAGGGAGGGGCTAGAGGAGGTAGGGACTAGAGGAGGGAGGGGCTAGAGGAGGGAGGACTAGAGGAGGGAGGGACTAGAGGAGGGAGGGGCTAGAGGAGGGAGGGGCTAGAGGAGGGAGGGGCTAGAGGAGGGAGGGGCTAGAGGAGGGAGGGACTAGAGGAGGGAGGGACTAGAGGAGGGAGGGGCTAGAGGAGGGAGGGACTAGAGGAGGGAGGGGCTAGAGGAGGGAGGGACTAGAGGAGGGAGGGACTAGAGGAGGGAGGGGCTAGAGGAGGGAGGGGCTAGAGGAGGGAGGGGCTAGAGGAGGGAGGGGCTAGAGGAGGGAGGGACTAGAGGAGGGAGAAACTAGAGGAGGGAGGGACTAGAGGAGGGAGGGGCTAGAGGAGGGAGGGGCTAGAGGAGGGAAAGACTAGAGGAGGGTGGGACTAGAGGAGGGAGAGACTAGAGGAGGGAGGGACTTGAGGAGGGAGAGACTAGAGAAGGGAGGGGCTAGAGGAGGGAGGGACTAGAAATGGAAGTAGCTTGAGGAGGGAGGGGCTAAGAGGGGGATTAAAGTTGTAATTTCATTAGCGAATGTTGTTGATGTGTTTGATTGGGCCTGACAGAGTGCATGACTGAAACGAGGTGTATATGTGGTTTTATACTACTCTTTTGAATGCATACACATAGCCCGGACATATTCAATGCAAGTTTGTGTACATGTGTATACCATGTAGTAGTTAGCTTCTTAAAATAAGGTATATTTATATAGTACAAAGCTACTCACATAATTGTTACATGCTAACCAATTTGATTGATCCTTTATATTGAAACACGTCTCGCTTAGTATATCACTATTATTACATATCTCCTAAGTGATGTTATTTTGAATGAATCAGTTTTGTGGTTTCCTCTGTAGGACTAAGTGATTGTGTGTGTGCGTGTGTTTCATGTAGCAAACCATTCGTATGTACGTGGCAGAATCACGTATGCAGATCGATCAGTGTAGACTTCTCGTCCTGAAAGCTACTCATGCTATTGACTGTAAGGGAACTAAAGGAGCTAGAAAGGAGGTAAGGGAGGACCCACAAGTCTTCTAGTTTCCATTTTTTTCTCTTTACTATTATGATGATCCTTACCTAATTCACTAAAGCACCGTGTCTTTGTGGGTTTATAGATTGCTGCTATCAAGGTTGCAGCTGCTCAGATGGCATGTGACGTGTTGGACCTTGCCATACAGGTGTGTACACATAATGAAGGAGTGGCAAATTAGTGAAAAGTGCTAGACAATATCTTGAAGTCGGGATTTAACTCAATTGTTGCAATGTTATTTAGGCATGGGAATGTGTCAGGACACGCCCCTTGCACACATGTATGCTGGTGCCAGTTCATTGCGGATAGCTGACGGCCCAGACGTGGTCCACTTGGAGACAGTGGCCAAATTAGAACTACAACAACTAGCCAAACTATGAGCAAATTCACATACTTTCTCTTGTTCTATAAAGAATTGATTGTTTGTAAACAATATTTTGTGTGGGAGTTAACAAATGAAGCAGAAATTTGAAGTTAAAATTAAATTGTTATAATAGAATTAACAGTTGACAATGTGTAAATTTGAAATATGGGATATGATATATAAAGTATAAAATACAATAATATGAATGTTTTCAAATGTTTGTCCATGTAGTGTTGATGAATTCAATCCACAGCAATTCTATAACAAAAACAATACAATAATTCAAATGCTACAATAATAACAATAGACTTACTGGAGCTGTTGTTGTATTCGATCTGCCACTTGTCTACAATAGTCCACTTGAGACAATACAGTAACAAACTCCTTGAGGGCAGTAGGTCTAGTTGATAAGACTGTACGAATGCTACTCAGAAGGTTCCTTGTCTTCTCTACATCAATCCAGTTCTGACGTTGAAGGAGCTGGTCATACATGTCAGGTGATATGAGTCCAATACTGTAGCAGTGATCAGCTACTGTCATAACACAAGGCTTCACTGAGAGGACCAAGTCAGGATACACACTCAGAAATATACTCAAGCTATTGCCACCTAACAATAAAATATTTGTAATGATACCAAATTAAAACAATAACTTGACTTACTTTCAGAGACCTCTACCACAGGATCTTTCTTCTCTACCACAGGATCTTTCTTCTCTACCACAGGATCTTTCTTCTCATATTTCTAAAACCAAAAAATGATTGTTAGTTATTGCAATTTCCCATACATTAGTCTATTTCTACATACCTGTCCATACCAAATGAGGTGTCTATTCTGAAGTGCAATTCCTTGGGAACTGGTGACACATGTCATGGCTGAAGGAATGGACTCGACTTCATGAACTATCCCGAGATGACTCCCTCCTCCATGTGAACGACAGTCAAAGGCAAACTGGTAGTCCATGGAGCTGTTGTAGTTCATTCTGGAACTAGCCTTCTTTAGAGTGTCTTCTATTTCTTGTTTTAGAGCAGTACATTCATGGTGAATGGAGTCTTGGAATTTAGGATCGCACGAAACTACGACTTCGAAATATTTGCATCGAGATATAAATGTTACACGAATTCGTTTAGATCCATACATAAAGTGCACCATGTTTTTCTTGACTCCTTCTCCAATGAAAGTGAAGGACTTGTTGGATACGAGACATGCCATTGCAGCAGGAAAGAGTCCCATAGGAGTAAACCCACTACTGAAGTACATCAAGAGAGGTTCCACGAAACAAGATCTGCAGGATTCTTTGTGGAATAGGTCAAGTTCCTTTGCACTAGTGTTTTCTAACACGCAAGGCATGATGTATTCTTTCTCATCTTCTAAAACTGAGTTAGTATCAGAAGAGTTGACTGATGCAATCTCAGCTATCAAGTGAAGATATGCAAGCAAAGCTACCAGTTGCTCTGGTGGAATTAGATCTCCTGAAATGTCAGCTGTAGCTGTCTTCAAATCTGTCATAGAGAATCGACCTGTCTTCCTGAATCTCTCGGATGTGGCCTGACCTACACTATCAAAGCTCATGGCTTTGAGAATGACACCAGTGATACTGTCATACACTACCTGGATGTCTATGATGACCAAGTCTTCCAAATCAGGCACACTGGGGAAGTACATCAGAACACCGGCATGGTGGTGAAGAAACCACAGAGCTGATTTGGTCTCGTAGGGTGTCATATTGAAGGCATGGGACAAGGCTAAGCAGGTCTCCAGGCTGGCTGTCCTCACTTCTCTCATGCGAAGACACAAGCTGAACAGAAGCCACACAGCTGGAATTTTCAGCTTTTTAAAGTGTTTCTCCATGGCATTCTCCAGTAGCTGATGCAAGTGATTGATTTCTTCTACTCCGCCTCCCATGTTGTCTAAAGAAACAACAAGCTTGTCTTTTGAACAGAACTGAACTATGCCTTTTTTGTAGGAGTCGGTGTCTCGAATCACTTTTTGAAGCTGTGAGTCGACTGTAGCAATGACTTCCTCAGAAACCTTGTCTTTGTGAGTACCCACTATATACACTACTGACTTGGAGGACTCCAGTATCTCACCAATGGCTGAGTTGTCTGTTCCAGGTAGAGGTTGAAGATGGGTGGAGGAACTGAAGCAAGATATACTGGCCAGAGTACGCAAAATCATCTCTTGCAGAGTAAACTCAGATTTCTCTGGTGCAGTAGTCTCTCCTGAAGCTCTCTGATAAAAGACCCGATACTCCTCATCTAGTTGGAACTTGTAGCTAAAGAACAGCAAGTAGAGGCCAGGTCCTATGGTGAGTGCTGGTAGCATATCCATCAGCTCAGGCTGACCTCCGGTGTCCTCCATTCTCAAAAAAGCTTTAAAAGAGTGCTTCACATTTTCTGCAAAGCGTGGTTGTTTGGACACTGTCTCGAATATGGCAGCTATTTCAGAATAATCTGGTGATGATACTGCCTGACCAGCTGGTTGGTCATGTGCTGTTGAGAGTGGAGTGATTTCCTTATGCTTGGGTTGCTTATTTGAAGGTTGGGGTGGCTCTTCCACAGAGTTAGACTGCCCTGTACTGCTAGCCTGACTGACCTCTGCCCTGGTGTCACTACCACTATGGGAATCAGCTGTAGCCTCAGAATTAGATTCAATCTGAAAACTATCTTTGAGAGTGTGAAAGAGTAGAGATGCTTCTTCAATGAGATTCTTTAGAATGGTCCAGTTTGCTGTTCTTTCTGCTGTAGTTGGATCAGACTTGCCTTGGACTACCATATTGGAGCAACACTGTACTGCACCTGTGCTGCCATGAATCTGCTTCTCTTCTTTAGCTGACAGAAGATCTATGATCTCTTTTTTAATTCTCCTGAGAGTTGTACTCTTGCCTTGTCTTGGAGGACCGAGGGACATAAACTTTAAACACAGAAGCTCCAACACTTCTTTAGAAACAATGAAGTGTTTGTATGCATCTTCATACTTGAAAGCTATTGAACATAAAATAAAATATGAATTATAAAATATTGCAAACAAACACTAATTACTGGTATTAAGGGTGCTGGGACATAGCAACGTGCGCGCACCCTCACGCATCACAAATAACCACAAAAATTTGCCGTGCTCGCAATAGTAAAAACGACCGCTAACTTAGCTTGCGCGGGTAATTCAAAGCTTCCCGCCCACCAATTGATAAAACTAACCGAGGCCCCGCCCCTGCTATAAGTTGTAATGAGCGCAGCTGTTTTACATTGTATTTCTTGGCTTACTTTATCAGTATTGTTTCTCCCTAGAGCAGACTCTGGCTCCCAGATTGTCTCCAAGCTTTGACAGGTAAATAATACCTCACTAATGACTCCATATTTTAATTTTTTATTCTTGTGCAAAACTTCTTGCTGATATAACACTCATGATTATTTTTATTTTACAGTATTGTGATGACCAGTGATAATTTTTATGAATGTATACAATATAATGATACTTATTTTATATAAAAAATATTTTGAAATAGCCAGCTAAATATATTTTGTGATGTAGCTAGCTAAGTAAGGATGAATAAACAAATGAAGTGAATAGCTAAGTACAGAAAACTGTACACAAACTGAAACTGTAGAGTTTTCCAGCAGCAAAAATGGTTCACTAATCTATTAATAGGTACATACACACACTGAATATGCATCTAGCTAGCTTGATAAAAGGCTTCCCTTACCTGACCATGCCGAGAAAATCACTATAAGACTACAATAATCTCCTCACACTCGTTTCAGTGGGGCTTATCATCGAGAAGGAGAGGCGGCCAGAAAACTGGTTTGCTAACCGGTAGGCGCCCGAAAGTTGGAGAGCACCTACTTTCCCGCTGGAATCAATTGAATCTGTTGTGGGTGTGGTTTGAATGCAATCAAGTCTATGCTAAAAATCGCGTGGACTAATTTTTAGTCCAGGAGTCTATTTTGTGTTACTTCCCAGAAACTATGCGTAGAAATGACTCAAAATTTCGTACACAGGCTGACTATGACCTTAGATACAAAATGTTCGTTGCAATTTTTTTTAAAGAAAAAAATTCGGGCGCGCTGCCGCGAGGATCAAATGAGCACAATCAACTAGACAAAACAAAGCAGAATTGAGAAAAAGTACAACGAAGGTTTTGAAGACAATCAACAAATGTAGCAGTAGACGAAGAATGGGCTCGTCAGCGAAGGCACCTGAGGAAGAGTTGTGGATTATTTATTTGAGGCTGAGGAGCTCGTAACTCGAACGAAACAGGTTCCCAAGGCCTGTTCTTATTTAGTTAGTCCATTAGCAGTACTCTTTAGGATCCACCCTTAGTTGGATCTCTACAAACACCAAGAAAAAAGTTAGTAATCCCTAGCAACCAAAATCCAATTACAAGGTGTCCCAGCACCCTTAAGGGTGCCCGCACACCGCCTACGCAATTTTTTGTTGATGGTTGCTATGCACGATTACTAATATTGTATACTTACAGGGGCTTCTCCACTACAACACAAGGACAAAGTACCTGCCGAAGGAGCCGCTCACTAATTTTAGAGCGAATCTGGAGGAAATATTGGGGCCTGGTTATAAAACTTTGAGGCACTTTTTTGGAGCGGTGCGGTAAGTTGGAGCTCTGCAATTTGGTGCACTATTAGCCGAGCTGATACTCTACTGCAAGACAGAGAGTTCTTATCCATTTCAATATTACTTTATGATATATTCGCAATTTTTTCTATTTATAAGATATTGAAAAATTCTCGTTGTAGTGCAGTTCATTTTATTTTGGTTTACCCGTGTATAAAATTTTTGTATCGTTCTCATTATTAGATTCCACGAAAAACTGACCCAAAATTTGGAACTTTAATTCCACTCTAGCCCCACCCCCATATCTCGTACTGCGAGTACGCGAGCAATTTTTTTTTTCAATTAGTTTGTATTGGTTCTAAAAAGAGCCCGCCTATATCAAGAGTAAACAAACATCAATACAACAATAACAAGAGAGTCCGAAGAGAGAGCAGTTTATTGGAGATAGCCAAAGGTGAAGGTATTAGATTTGCGCAGCTTGGGAAGTCTTCGCTCCGCAGAAACCGAGCCTGGTGGATCCATCCACTTGAGTTCAGGTGCGCATAGTCCGGAGAACGGCTACTGGTGGAGAGGCAGCCTGGTGCAACTTGCTGCGTGAGCTCAGACGACGTATGGAGAGTTGCTGTAAACGAATATAAGACAACAAGAAGCTAAACTAAAACACCACAACTTCGCAAAGTATACTTCTGCTACTACTGCGAGATTGTTTCTGCTAGCGTATTATGTATTATCGAATGGTGGGGTATTGGCGGGGGAATAAATTAATGTCCGGATCTACAGGCAGAGCGCGTTGCTATGTGAGGGCACCCTTAAGGGTGCTGGCACACCGCCTACGCATCCGCCCACGCAAACTCATTAGCTAAATCAATTATGTTGCTATGGCCAAAGTTTATATACTTTCTATTCTTTGCTGCCTACTCTATACAGCGGACTGTGAAGTGAACCCTTCGGGAAGCAAGCTTACCTGAAATTGGACTCCTATGGCAAGAAACACGGAAGGCATGAGCCCTCCAATTTCACATCCTACAGAGGGAGCTACAGTTGGCAGTTCAAGGCTTCAGCGCCCGTTTAAGCATTCTACGGACCTTGGAGCTCAAGCCCGACAAATTTACAGAAGCTTTTTCCGATTCACAATTTACTTTTCTAATTATGCACAGCAGTAGTTCTTTCATGACAAACTTTGACGCTTTACTTCCGTTGTGTACCTTTATTACGTAATCTCTCTCTGTAACTTTATTTGTTGTAGTCTTGTGTAACTCTATTCCAAATTTAGAACTGCTCTGATACGTCATTCTGTAGTTTTGGCAAGAAATAGCTTGCAGAAGCTAAAAGTATTGGTACGCATACTTTATTCCATAACAGCCCCGCCCTTTCGGGAGGTTAAGGAATACGCGCATTTTGTTGTCAACGAAATCTTTCGTTGAGTGATCCGAGAAGAGCCGGTTTGGAAAAAAATAAACAAAACACGGGAACAACGAATGGAGAAGGCGGCGAACAGCCGACTTCTAACGGGAACTGAGCGCCTTGAACAGCTTCTCGCCAAGCGGCTTGCTCCTGACTCCCCTCTTCTTCAGGCTGTTGTCCTTAGTAAGGCTGGTTCGGTGGAGAAGCGATAGGCTCTGGTGGTGGAAGCCCTCTGTAACCAGCTTCTTGGCTTGTGTTGGTGTGACACTGGGTTTTCCTAAGGACCTGGTGAGAACTGCTGCTTTGATACAGTCTTTTGGGAAAGCCACTTCTTCAGTTGCATCTAAGAAGTCAGAAAGGAGAGTTCCTTCAAACAGCCACTCAGTGATGGATGCAGCAAAACTCTCTCTCAAGTGCCAGTACATCGGGAAGAGTAAGGTAATAACAACAGTAATAGCAATAACAATAACAGTAGTGGTACAATAATAATAATATTATTATTATTATTAATAGTTGTTGTAGTAATAGTAGTAGGTAGTAGTATAGTAATAATAATAATGGTAATATAATAATAATAATAATAATAATAATATAATAATAATAATAATAATAATAATAATAATAATAATATAATAATAATAATATAATAATAATAATGATAATAATTAATAATCTTATTATAGCTTATACTTTCAATGTCAACTCCAATAATTTTCTGGTGGAGTTTTTTCATGCCAAGTGATGTTCCCTGCAGCACCTCTTCCCGGTCCTTATTCATCTAAATAAAATTATTAATTAAAGGCTGCAATAACATATTTTTACCTTCCATAATACTGGTAGCATGTCATAGAAGTGGACATTATTCGGAAAGTTGAGAGTTGCCAACTCACCATTTTGTTCAACTTCCGCAAACAAAATGGGGAAGTCAAAAGCAGATCCGTTGTGTTCTACCAAGACTAATGTATGTACATAGATTAAAAATGAATAAAAAGAGGGGGTAATACTACCCGGATAGTGAGGAATCCCTGTTTTTTCACTGACTGGAGTGGTATTACTCGCAATCCACTCTAAAAATTTTGGCAACACAACAGACAGTGGCCGTTTACTCTTTAAAAGATTGGAGATGATACCTATTACCGGTTAGTTTTATCAATTGGGGGGGGGGGGGTGCCCGTTGCTATGTCCCAGCACCCTTAAAGTCTCATTAGTTACATGTATACCCTACAAGTAACCCACACACTGCACAGGTACCATTGCATTAGCTAGCTCCTAGTGGGCAGCTGGTTTTATAGCCTGGAGCTCAGCCAGTAGAAGCAGCTGCCAGTAGAAGCAGCTGCACTTAGCACTTGCAATTTTGGCAAAGACAATCAATTACCTTACTTATTATAATATGTGAGTGGGTCTAGGAAAAGGGACCTTATGGAGCAAATCAAAAAAATTGAGTTTTTTATGCTAATAAAAAGCTACAATTTATCTCAACTTAGTGCTAAAATACTGGAGGGTAAAGCCTTCGACGTGCAGAGAAACTGGCAGTTGAACTGGGCTGTATTCAGCAAAGCAATTGAACTAGAAATCGAGAAAACATAAATTGAATTTCCACTTCCGGTATAATTAACGTTTCCGTATACTTAACGGCGTACTCCGTATACGCAATTAAAATCGTACAGCCGCTTTTTAACGGCGACTAGTTTGCGTAGAGTTCTTTTTAGCTTTCAAAGCGTCTCACGGCCTGTCTTGTCGGAATCCTTGGCTACTCTATACGCTGTAGCGGTAAATTTTCAGCCAGAGGTAAGCTGTAGAGTGCATGCAATAATCTCAAAGCTATGCCGTTTTTTTTAGCTGCTTCTTTGAAACTCCGCCCATTCCAATCGAGAACAAGAGAGAATAAAAAGTAGCTTGTCTTTCCACCGCACGCTTGGGGTCTTTTAAGTTGTTTTGACATTTGAAATTTGGCATAGACGTAGAGTAAGGGTCACTAAGACTAATTCTGCAAAAAACAAAAATAGGAGAAAGAAAGAATTTTTCCGATGACTTACTTCCAGAGCCTATATCTCAATTTCAATTTTTGCGCCATAAGGTCCCTTTTCCCCGACTCGCTCACATATCATAATTAATTATAATAAATATTTAGTTTTAACATAATTAACACAATAATCAATAATAATATTCTAGTTATTTAACCCTCAGCAAGCATGTGCCAGAGGGTTACAGTAGTCATCCTGTCTGTGTGTCATTCATTCATTCATTCATTCAACAACGGATCTCGAAGACGGCCTTCCAGGCTCTGAAACGATGTAGAGATAGAGAAATTTGCAAAGTAAGTCCCTTTAATGTGCTAGAATTTTTTGTTTCGACTTAGTTTTCAAGAAAAAGCTAGTCGATTTTAGCCTTTCGTACGATCCTTGTGCTAGTGCGCTACCAGTAACGCACCTTTACCGCACGTTATAATCACGTGAGCTGAAAATTGCAGCTATCTAGAGAGTGGCCGGTTGGCTTGTAGTACTACTGCAGTTGCAATTGTCGTGCTTCACGCGTGTAAGGGGGCTCTAGAGTCGAGTTATATACCGCGGAGCTGATCTGTTTAAACCTAGAGGCGTTCCCTTCGCTCTGTTGTTTGCTTCTTTCTTTGTATCGCCGTAAGCAGTAACTGTCTGTGTGTAAATGCTAAAGGTTTGAAATAATTCTTAACAAACGTTCGCTTCTACTGCTGATCTCTGGTGGACATACGCTGAGGGTTCGCACCTCCTGGTGCTTCATATTATAGTATAAGTTATATACTTAACTTTAATTTCCCATATAATCTATTAATGGGATATTCTAAAGAGAATCCAATATCACTGAAGGCAAGATGGCTTTCTAGAGATGCTGCTATTTACTTATACTAACCTGACAGAGTTCCTTTGTATACTCCATCTCTATTAGCAACCAGCAACTGTCCAGTAGACAAGACTGCAGTAGCTATCCATCTAGCAACTGGTCTATCTCCCTCACTAGTAGTCTCAATCCACTCCTCTGTATTGTTGGAGTAACTTCTAATGTTAGAATAGTCACCAATGCCAATTAGATTCGATACATAGGAGATGACAGCTAAGATGTCAGTAAGTGTGGTTACTGTCCTCCATATTCTTGTCCTGCCATTACTAGCAGATGCTAAGAGATCCTCTAAACTGCATACAAATAGTATCTTCTCCCTGCCATATCCTCCTGTGAAGTAGAAGTTGTCTTCATGGAATGTTGATCGCATGTTCCTGCATGAAGAAGGAAGTGAGTCTGCAGTCGTCCAATGGTCGTTGAGTAGAACTTCCACTACGTCCAAGTACTTGTAATGTGAGCCACGCCCACCAGCCACGACCAGGACCTCTGGTGATCCTCCACTAACTGATGATGTCTCGTAGCGACGAGTCGGCATGGCAAGTAGCGATGGCTTCCAGTCCAGATCAGTAGTACTAGCCAACAGAGAGTTAGTGAGTTCGCTAGTGGAGGGATGACGTCCACCAACCAATACAAACTTAGACTGGTAGGTAGTTAGGGACGAGTATTGATATGGTGCACTAGCAGTAGTCCATGAGTGAAGGTCAGTAGAGATGTGAAGTGTGTGACTATCAGCATCCATAACTATGACTTTATTTTGTAGTACTGCACATTGTACAGGATAGACATACTTACTCCATGTATGGCAGTGCTCCCAGTGAAGTGAGACTGGAGGATGGAGATCTCTCTAAATAAAAATAAATAAATAAATAAATAAATATATAATTAAATTGATATACTAACAAACAAACAAACATCACTAAGTGCTATTTAAACGAGACTTTAACATGAAAACACACAAACAAACTTATATAAGACTACAAATATAAAACAAACACACAAACAAATGTATTACTATATTAGCAGTGAATACGCTTTCTAAACACTGCACAACTATAAATAAATAAATAAAAGTACATATAAAATGCCAATACTGTAATTAAAACCATGTAAACAAACACACAAACATACAACTATAAATCTACAGAAATGTATGAATGCTAACACACAAACATACAATTTCTCACACCCACACCCATACTTATGCCTCAATTTCACTCCTCTCTTGCTTACCCCTCTTTCCACTACACATACACACATAAAACATAACTCACACACACACACACACATAAGATTCCCATACACCGTCTTCTCTTACCATATCTCCAACTCTAATCCACTTCAATCTTTCCTCCAAGATTAATACAGTCATCAATATTTAATTCTCATTTTAGATCACAAAAAAAATGCAAATGCAAATTCTCTTGCTGCCGCTAGGCATCCTGGCAGAGCCAGGATGCCTGTGCACTAAGCAGGCACTGTGAGCCGTGCAAGCAAAGCTCCTGGAGCCGGGCTAGGAACTCGCAGGAGAACAGGCCTTTCCTCACAGCAAGTGGTGTGAGCACCCGGAGTCCCACCTGGACCATTGCTGTTTCATGAGAAAAGGCCTTGAATTTGCACCCCAGCAAATGCCAAGTACCAAATCACAGCTGGGTGGACTGGTGGGGCTGGTGGGAGGCAGAAGGAAAATCAGATGGAAAAATTGCCTGAGTTGGGCTTGAACTCAGGACCTGGTCCTGAGCCCAGGACACAACCACTACACTACACAGCCACCACATACATATACACAGCCACCACATACATAAACACACACACACCACAAACACATACACACCACACACCACATTCATACACACACACACACACACAAACACCCAACATCCCACAGGGTACAATACTAGCCACAGTGTATCGCGACCACATCAACACAAGTACATAGCTAGAAACAACATTAGGAAGATCTGACAGTCCATCCCAGTCAGTTTAAATGGGCTACTTCAGGCTAATAACTTGTTTAAACAGTTAGCAAAACAATGCACTAAAGATAAAGTCAGCCTCCTGGATGATATGTACACAGTAACACACCGCAAGATGAAGGAACACAAACAGCAGCAGATACAGAATACATACCAACTGGACCATACCTCTGCCACGCCCCAACCCCTCTGTATTGTGTAACAAAGTCTCGCAACTCATACCATACCCACCACTCGCCCAGTCAGCAAAATAACAAAAATTAAAATTCAATTCAAACATGCCGAGCACTTAATTAAATTTAAACAAGATCACACACTCGTAACCAAAAGCACTTCAATAGCCTCATGCAGACTTCCACTGGAATCACTTGTAAGTGCCGTTGGCAGGGCAACCACAAGTACTAGCAAAAAGGCCCACTTCAGACCAATATAGCACCCTCGATCTTACCCTGCTAGGAGTCCTATAGAACAGCACCCTTGATCTTACCCTGCTAGGAGTCCTATAGAACAGCACCCTCGATCTTACCCTGCTAGGAGTCCTATAGAACAGCACCCTCGATCTTACCCTGCTAGGAATCCTATAGAACAGCACCCTCGATCTTACCCTGCTAGGAATCCTGTAGGACTGCGCCACAACTAGCTCCTCATTCAACTCTATGACATTCTTCTCAAAGAACTTGTTGGTAGCCATCAGAGTCTGAAACAATAAAAAAAATATTTTATTATTTTATTTCCGTGAAAAGACTGGGCTGGTCTGACTGAGAAGAGGATGTGCCTGTGTCCCTGAATGGGCTTCTAATCAGACTGTTGTCAACAAAAAAAAATTAAACTGTCTACGTTTTCCAGGTAAATAATGAATGACCTGTTACAATGACCGGACTTGGCTTAGGTAAGGTATGAGGCAAAAGTATCGATCAATCTAACAAAAGTATTTATTGACATTTCATTAGAAGTACTTCCCTAAAACATAGTCCATAAAGTAGACAATATATAATGAAAACAAATGAAGTGAATGGAAACAACTAATCTTCCCAAACTATATCACATTTTCAGAGCAGCCATACAACCATGAAAAGCAGAGCTTCTCATGAATACCTACACCAGGCCAGGAAGACAATGTGTGTTTAATAGACAACTAAAGAAAAGCTTGTTCAGGTACCATAAATAGAGTGCAGCAAAGCATCTGGTCCCTATACTGACTATGCTCTTAATTTAGAGAAGGGAAAAAAAAAGTATTCTTAAGGGACCTTTATTGTCATTCAATTGAGCTACCACTGGGATAGACAGACAGACTGGCAAGATGACTTGCCTTGGACAGATGGATAATACAAGGGAGGGAGCTACAGCAAGGAGAAGGTGGCAAACTCAAGGTGTAGACTCAATACGCTAGAGGTGAAGCTGCACCATGTGAAGCTGAAGGGATTTAGTCTTCACTAATCAACCCAGACAAAGACCTTTTCAATAGAGAGATACTCACTTCTCGTGAACTCACAGTACCCGGTACATATGGGATAGCTACTGACAAATTTACACAAATTTTGACAAGCAATGATTCTCTAACCTTTATTTGATTCCTACATTCATTCAGTATCTTCTCCTTCTCCTCCATTTCTTTGATGCGCTTCTGCTGCTCCAGCAGCACGATATCTAGAGAGCTCCCTAGCTTAACTGGACTCAACTGTCTCTCTGTTCTACTAGATTCCAACGAAACAGCTGACACACTGTGCTCTCTGTCCGGCATACCACTGTTCTCCTGAGGTGCCACATCATCAAAATCTGAGACATAAATGTCCTCTTCCATATTTGCTAAGCCTCTCTTGGTTTCTTGTATCTCAACAATGAGAGCATCAAGAGCAGCCATCTGCTCTGAGCAATCTTCCTCTGAGTACTCACTGATGCTGGATGGACTACACCAGATAACACACACACAAACAAAATAAATAAAAAGTATTCTCTTACAATCCCCCACTCATGCATTAAAAGTCTCTATACATTTCAAACCATAAGCCAATTTCTTGGAACTCTGTGTGCTGTGTGTATAAATGTGAATGTGTGTGTTCACGTATGCATGTGTGTGTGTGTGCATGTGTGTGTGTGTGTGTGTGTGTGTGTGTGTGTGTGTGCGTAAGTGGGGGGTCGTGTTTTAAGTTGCTAACTTTGAACACGTTTGTCGGCGCCTCCACGCGGTGACCCCTGGGCAGTGATCCACTTGCCCCCGTGTGGACCACTGGCTAAAGCTGACTGCGAGTCTGTGTATTGTGTGTGAAATGAGTACAGGACGTCGCCCGATGACGTCACTCAATGCACATCAGATTCGTACACCTGCGGAGGACTTGCAATCCTCTCAGGGAGTAACACCGTGTATGACTGCACATAGCACAAGCAAAATGCAAAGTTCCCCAGTATGGGTATTGGCATCTTGGAATGTGCGTACATTGTTGGATGTAGATGGCAGGATTGAGACTGCTAAGAAGGGAGTGGATGATGCAGAAGTGGTAGATGAGAGGAAAGTGGACCAGGTTGTTGGAGAGTTGTCAAAGTATAGAGTGGAAGTTGCTGCTGTTCAGGAGACTAAGTGGTTTGGGAATGAGGTGTATGAAGTTGGGGGGAGTGTTCAGGTTCCTGAACAGGAAGTCAAGAACACTTAAGAGAAACCACATTTACTCATCCACTATGAACTTGATAATCACTCACTTGTACTCACTTGTAATCACTTGTACTCACTTGTAATCATATTCATGCACGCAATCTAATAATCTGCAGAACCACTGCAGGTTAGACTAAGTGTTCCACATTTAATGTCTTGTAATCATTCTTAAAGTTGTTGATAAGTTTAAAGCCTAAACCCTTGAATACCATTAAGGGAGTTGCCACTTTAGGGGTTATAGAGCAAGGCTGCAATTGCCTTGGTGACAGCGGCTGCGCTCTGTGACATTCCCACGGCCATTAGGATCTTGTCAGCCTGGTCCTTCGAACCTTTGTCTTTTCTCTCTTTCTCGAGAAAGAGACGCACCCCAAATCGAGCTCAGGACGTTACGCACCCCGAACATTGGTCCTTCGAGCCGGATACAAAGCTCCGTGTGAGAAGATCAGCGACATAGCTCTACTGGGTTATCGAGAAGAAACTGCTACAACTACATCTACTGTCGTCAGACTGCACTCCCATTCTTCAGAGTAGAAATGGACGACTCAGTTCAGCCTGAGCTAGAAACTCTCAAAAGGAAAAGAGGACACAGACGTGGACAGATAACCAGAATACAACGACGGTTGTCGGCTCTACTGTCTAAGGACCTAAGGGAAATCGCTATGACGGAGATAGATTCACTCAAGGCTGACTTCGACCACGAGGTCAAGCTTCACGAGGTCATACAAGAACAAATCGAGGATCTCGTCTCGATTGACGAATCTGCTCTCAGCGCCGAATCAACCGAGCGAGAAGTCAGAGACGATACTCACTACTCAATTCGTCAAGAACTCAACAAGCTCAGATGCGAGCTGGAGATTTGGCAGGCGGGCACCGACCTGAGCGCAGAACTCGACTCCCTGCTCACCATCAGGGAACCCTCGAGGACTCACGATCAGGAGTCCTTCAAAGACTTCAAGAAGGAGGTGTCCGCTCTGGCCAGGAAGGCCTCTTCCTACTTCACCAATGAACACATTCATACCATCATATCTCAGCTTCGTGAAGGCGTTACCGCACTGCATAACAACATCAGGGCTGCGGAAGGACGTTCCACACTGCCAGCGGCCACCACTACGGAAAGACCCACCATGTACAGAGGAACCAAGCTGAAGTTGGATCTACCAACCTTCTCGGGTCAACCCCCGGATTGGCTCCACTTCTACGACATGTTCTCCTCCGCGCTCGATAGAGCTGGAGATGAATACTCCGAAAGGGAAAAGTCATGTTTCCTTCTCAAGGCCATGGAAGAGACTGAAGCAAAAGAAATAGTCAAGTCCTACGCCAATTCAGAGAACGGTTATACAGAAGCACTTGAAGCCCTGAAGGATCGCTACGGGTCGCCCAAACGCGTCTTTCCTCATCTTGTGAGGAAGATGATGTCTCGGGAAAGGATACACCTCGACCAAGCTAGCTTCGCCAAGTTAAGGCAAAACTACTCACGTCCACTACGAGCCATGGAGCAACTGGGGTGCGCGGAAGCCACTCAGATTGCAGCAGCCCTGGTTATCGATCAGCTGGATGACAACCTCATGGATCAATGGACCAAGTTCTACACTACATCCGATTCGGTTCCCACCATGGCGAACATAGAGGCTTTCATCAAACCATTGGAAAGCAATATCCACGACCGGCCCAAGGAAACTAGGAGCACAGCCACAAGCTTCCAGCCGAAGAAGGGCACCTTCCGCCAAGCTAAGACCAACTCGATGGAGTGCGTTCTGTGCAAGGAGCAACACAAATTGTTCAAGTGTCCCATCTTTCTCGGCTACGACGTAGACAAGCGCTTCAAGTTCATCAAGGACAAGCGAAGCTGCACCAACTGTCTGTCCACCAGCCATTCCACGCAGGATTGTTCCTCCTCCTACACCTGCAGAGAGTGCGATTCTAAACACCATACTCTCCTGCATCGACCCTCAAAACAGTCTTCATCAAAGACTTCGAGCGCTAGCTCATCTGCCTCTTCTGCCAACGACTTCATGGCTATAGGAGAAGCAGATTCTGACTCGGCTGACTCATCTGAAGAGCCTCCTGAGATCTCCTTCCTCCACACGGCTGTAGCGAAAGCAGTCCAAGGGGACAGAGAGACAGACGTAAGACTGGTCCTCGACA
>WLWD01002605.1_pt1 | contig 17253 bp, 23 predicted proteins | sample 6712731 | NCBI WGS metagenome assembly WLWD01 (sample SAMN12718690, study PRJNA576275) | sponge metagenome | isolation source: marine sponge | host: Mycale hentscheli | place: New Zealand: South Island, Marlborough, Capsize Point | collected 2014-11-01
TTGTTCTGTTGGTGCTAATTATTATTACAGTTATTAATGTGTGGTTATCGTAATTCTTCATTAATTACTCATAATAATACTATTATTACTACTATTGAAGCTGCTGTTATTATTATAATTTTACCTTTATTTTTATTGTAATTTCACAACTTATATTATTTCATTGTCAATGTGATCAGTGCCTTAAACTCCTCTTTAGCATACTTGATGGGATGGATTTCACTTGTTGCTATGACAACAGAGGCCAATCCTCGATTTACCTGTCAGCGTGTGAAAGTCGTGTGTGAGCGTCACAATAAAGTCAGACAACGAGTTTACATATCATTAGCTAAAGCAAACATTTAACCACAAGAGAGGAGAAGATATGAAATATTCTCTCTCATCAAATTAAAATGATGGCAAATTTAATAGCTTTACGATCACCTAGTCCAGAAGTCCAGAAGCCAAGGATATAAATGAAGAGAAGAATGTCAAATGTTTTCTTAGGCTGGTATTTAAGACTCTTTGTGCAAATTGCAAGCTGACTGTAGCACACAGAGGCAGCTGTAGATATCTCACATTCCTGTAGTCTTTCGTGAGTTTAATTTGCTGAGTCTACGACTAATTAATCAGATTTGGTTCATTCTTGGACTAGACTCGTGAATCGTCAGAAAACTTTGATCGACCCAACTAACTCCTGTGAAGTTTGTGATAAAAAATAAATTGAGGTTCTCCTTGTAAATTATCACATGAAAGAGTTGACCGCCCACTCCACTTTATGTAAACTTGACACCCTTTATTTGTTAACTATAAAATATACCAAACTTGGATAATAGCTCGCTAACAAGTGAGATAACATTCTGATCCACTGTACTAGTCTTGCAGTATGTTTGGAATGCAGCTGCCTTACTGATGCATAGCTAGCGGACACTTTGATGTGTCCACACCCCCACATGACTGAAGGCGCAAGAGAAATTTATATTTCATGATATGAAACGGAACAACTTCACGCCACTACCTTGTTTTCCCTCTGGCGCAAAAGGACAAAAAAATTTAAATTATAAATTTTGTGTGCACATTTGGCTATGTGATTGAGATGTGTTTTAATGGATGGGGATATATAATCTGCTGTAGTAATTTGTCTCCGTATTGGCTGCCATGGTTGGGCTATTTCCTTGCGTGACAATTACACAGCAATTTGCTCCATTTCCTGTCAATAAATCACATAACTTGTCCTAACTATGAGAAGACACGGCTGTGTCAGGTTTGCTGAGTTGGCACATAATATATTGAGCTCCAACAGTAATTTTATTTACTTTTTTTAAAACTTGTTTTAAGAGCTCTCAATCAATCAATCAATCAGTGAACATGTGAAGGAATTGTTTTAACCACTCACAAACAATTATTAGCCAAAGTTGGCATGGAAATCGCACCTGCATACCTCTCATTCATGCTATGACAGATATACCGCACCAGTAATTCCATGTTCACCTTGGGACTTCTGTGAATTGCATCAGCTGGTGAATTTGACTGTTTTATGTAATGGTACATCCTAATCGTAAATAATTATTAGGGACGTGCAATATTTGGTATCAATTGCAACAAAATTTTTAATATACAATAATAGGATAGGTCATGAACCCTAGCAATCTACATCATCTCACCAATGACTGATGCAACTTACTGCTCGTGTCATTCTGTAGCGAGAAAGACTTGACATAGTTGGGTAATGGAGGAATGAGGTACACTTTGATTGACTGTCAACTGGTCACTTTGCTTCAATACTTTGAAGTAAACTTTGTTATTACATACCAACATTACGTTGTACTCATGCACATCCATCTGCACATGCTCACTATGCATGCACCTACACAAGTGCTTCACATGCAGCACACATGTTTGCACACTTGCAACTAGCACGCACACACACTTTGCAACTTACCCCAACCCCCTCCTAAATTACAACTATATAACAATGTCAAGATAATAATAATAATAATAATAATAATAATAATAATAATAATAATAATAATAATAATAATAATAATAATAATAATAATAATAATAAAAAAGAACAAGAATTGAGAGGGTGCAAGCAGAAAGGAGAATGTTTTAAGATTCATGAGAAGAGCCTGTTGGAGTAGTAATAGCACACACAGTTTAGACATACCTCAATATACACGGGGCATTTTATTCAAATTCTGCTCCCGTAGCAACCAGCTGAATATTTGTGTAGGCAGGTCAAGGACGTGTACTGCATGCATGGCACATGCCACAGAGTGTCGTGTCCTCACTGACAAGCTGTGACCGCTGACATGTGACACATTCACTGCTAGTAACAGGTCATCCCGGACTTACAAGTGAATTTATAGATATGTGTGTAATTTGATTATTGGTAGATTCTTTTCCAACAAAACAAAACAAACAACAACATGAATATAGAAATTAAAAAAATTTAGGATTTTTTTAAAACGTTATTTTTTAATTTTGCAATTCATTGAACAATAATTTTGGCATTTAGGAATGAAGAGTGATAGTAGATAGGACATAATTGATCACTTTCTATCTATCCCAAAATACAGCAGCACATATTATTACATGCCTGTAATTGTCAAGCTGCTGATTTCAAATGTCCATAAGTGCTAAACAATCAACAACTATACATTCTATGAGATTTAAGAATTATTATTCATTCTCCAGAGTAGGAGCAGAGTCGAGAAGACTGATCATCGTAACTCTTGTAATTGAACCTTAATTATTCTATCATATTAGCACAATTCTTTGGTAATGCACGACGACATACCACAACGAGAGTCTCAACATTACCATGGACAAGATGCTGATTCTAGACCCGGCAAAGCGCCTCACAGCCAGCGCTGCTCTCCACCACCCGTACTTGAAGGATGTGGACAAAAACACGATTCCTCTCCCCGAGTATGAATTATAAGGCATTATACTTTCTATGCTACATCAGTGAATATTGCCATATAAGTGGATATACAATATTGTTAAACAACACGATATAATATAATTATATTGCACTGCTAGGAAGTTGTTAAATAAGAAAGCGGAATGAGTTCTTGTTCTGAATACATGAACCCATTAACCTTTATATGTACTAAATACATCTTAGTTTGCTTGTGTGCATGGAAATGTATCTTGCCATCTAAGACATTTAGCCAAGAAATGGGCTTTTACCACAATAATTATTAAATATCCTTTCTGAAATGGCCAGTGACCACAAAAATGTTTCACATTTTTTTTAAAAATAAAATGAATATAAATCCAAACCACATTCATAGGAGAAATGATGTTATTGGAACAGAAAAAGACCAGTAGTGCCTTAACAATTAGTTGCCATGATTTGCAATAAAATGATCATAACATGAATTTGCAGAAGATAATGTCATGTATAAGCAGAGATAATTTATATATAATTTTGATAACATTTACCATGATACTTTTTTAGCTTTGAAAGTGTCTATAGGACACTCTCCTTGACTTGAAACAGGTGTGAATACGGGGCGGCGACTGGCTGGACAGTCACCCTTTTTCAACAGATGACAAAATTTGCCATTACAAGATAAATAGTGTTCGGAATTTCTTTGCTTTGGATCTGGATGTGGGTGCTTGCTCTTGAATTTGAGGTCATGCTTGACGTTGAGGATTTTACCGAGTTTTCTCTTAACACCGACGATTTCAAACAGGTGGTCAGTACATGTAGGTATATAGCTAGCATTGTTTGGGTCTTCCACATTGTCTTTCCGGCAATCAGATAAGACGCACTGGGCGGGGTTGCTGCAGTTCAAGAACTGAGAGTAAGACTCTATGGATCTCAAGACTACGGTGTTGCCGCTGCGAATGGAGTCACCATTCTCTTCTTCGTCTATCTTAACAATCTGGAACTGGCTGTCAGGGGACTCGCAGGCAGATCCCACACACGGAATGGGAGTGCAGCCAGGGGATGGAACACATTCTATTCCATGAGCCTCTTCGACTGTACCACCAGCTGACTTTTCAATCAATGTCAAACTTATGATGTTTCCTAAAGAGAAAAAACAAACAAACAAAGGAGAGTCAAAGCTATCGTAATGGAGAAAAACTTTAGAAACTTACTTGATCGCAATCTAATATTCCTTGCAGGAGTTGGTGATGGTGCTGATTGTGTTATTGTAGTCGGTTCTGGGACTACTGTGGTCTCGGACTTTGGTTCCTCTGTTGTTGTTGGAGTGGGTGTGGGCATCACACATTCAGGCTCCTTTATGACAATATCTGCAGAATATGAAAGAAATCATAATTTAATCTAATGAAGTGAAGCATTTTAACTGGCAATTAGAGCATGGTCACTCTACCATCCCACTCACACCCACCTGTGCATTGATACAGTTGATTCAGCCTCATTTGGTCCTTGTAGCTCAGCTGCTCTCTCTGGCCCATTGGCAAACGGTTCGTGCAGTTTAATTCTTCCAAGTCTGCATCTTGGCGAACCCTGATTGTACGCCTGTCATTACCATTTCTCTCTCTTGCAAATGCAAACGGATTGTAATGCATGACCGACTGTATGTCGTAGCCAACGTCTGGGACGGACTTGAAGAGTTGCTGCGACACCTTCTTGAAGTGAGCTTCGTATTGTGGCAACTTAAGGTTCTCCGTGAAAATTTCAATGTAGAGGTCTCTATCCACGCGAGAATGCTCATGCCATAGCCCCAGGGCGTGACAAAGCTCGTGCAATGCTGTACCGACCGAGGCACAGCCGTCTCCGAGGGTCACTCTCTGAGCTCCTCCCAGGCAACCGACGTGTGATTTGCATTCACTACAGATGTAAGAAGACAATCATCAAACATCTTACAAAACAAAAACACACGCTAAGAAGAATTTTTTTCTTGACTAAAAACTTACTTGGCATGGTCTCTATCCAGCACCAAAAAGTTGGCCTCTCCTTCTCTGTCCTTAAACCGAATGCAAGTTTTGTTTTCGATTATGTTGATGGCCATATCAAACATCTTACGATATCTAGCATCTGCACACAAAGAGAACCAAGAATTAAATAATACGTTGATCAATAAACGATTAAAGTGTTGTTCAAGCATTGGTAAGCTCTCTCACCTAACAGTGTCCCATACTCAAATGGTACAACTCCACCAGACCATGTGTGGTGGATGGCTTTGCCTGGACTAGGTGTTACTGAGATCAAGGACCTTTTGTTTCTGACTGCACCACTCTCTGTTGCACTCTCTGTTGCACTCTCTGTTGTCTGGCTTCCTGGTAAAGTTGCAGACTGTTCGTCTGTTAACACAATATCTCCTTCAAATAGTCGGTACTCGACAACTGCAAAGAAAAGAAATCTATATTCACAACAGAACTTCACAGAGGGTGTAAGGTAGAGCAAAGACTCACCATCATCATCTTTCGGGGAGCTTTCTTTGCTCCCGGTTTTATCACTGCCACCTTTGTCGTCCTTTGCTCCCCTCGGGACACGCGCAGCAGCAGGAGCGGACCTTACGACTAGCGCAAGAGAGGCGACTAGCAATAAAATCAGTGTGATTTGCCAGTGTGAGATTGAAGACATTAGTACGGCGTTGATATTGGATGGATAAGTGATTTTATTAACTTTTAACTGACAATATACCTATGTCGCTGACACAAGACTAGAATATTGATATCGCGTTCATTCGAAGTTTTTATAACCACTGTACGCGTTTGCGCAGTAAAAAGCTTCCGTTCAGGCTTAAATTCCCCGCGCAAAACTGAATGGATTGGATAGCTAGCTAACGTAGGTCCGCGGTTGCAGAAAGACTGCCGGCTGTAGAGAGGTTAGAGAACAAAACTTGATATTTTAATTAAATGTATCTTTCGGCTAAACAGTCCTTTCTACCCACTACACACAGTAAAATGTGAGGGTGCACCCCTGCTTCTACCCCACTGTAGGACATAGCAAAAGAACAAAGTAATCTACCTAAGACATACTGATATAATTCATTGAGATCAGTTCAGTTGAAACAGGCCTATCTTGCTTCTGCTATGAGATTACAGCTTGCCTGACTCAAATTATCCCAACTGTCTAAATTAGGTGCAGAATGTAGAGTAGGTGTGGTTGACACTTCAGGCAGTGTTATAGCTTCAGTTGTGGTTATTTTTTATTGCTGCTAGCTTAGATCAGCATGGAAATAGAATATCTAGAGCAATTCCATCTATGGGCCAGTCACTATGTGTTGGCAAACATGCAATTACTCACTCACTCACTTTTTAAAAAAATTTCAACAGTTAATTCATAAAACAATACTGAAAGTATTACATATTGTGTGTAATTAATAACAATCCTGACAAACATATAACTACAGCCATCAAGTATTAAACTTCCAACAGTCTACTAGCTACATGCTACATCCTTTCCATTTTATAGCATTATGCTGTATGTCATATACATTTTATCCATTGACAAGCTGTAATGTAAGAAAGTGTAATCTTCATTTCAAAAACTGGTCCTGCATCTTAGGTGCCAGACCAACCGAATATCTTTCCGGAAATTTATTTTGTTTTTTCATGTAAAAGTTGTAGGCATGTCAAAATTAAGAGAGGATTTATGTAGATCAAATAATCTTCATGTATACAGTGGAACCTCTCTACAAAGGCCATGCTTGGGGTCAAGTCTTTTGACCCTTTTAGAGAGTTTGGCTGCTTTCAGAGTTTATTTTTTATTGTAGTAGATCACTGTGGTCCATTTACGCTGGCTGTTGTTAAGAGTCAAGTTGTTCTTCGGAGTCCCTTTGTAGAGAGGTTCCACTGTATTCATTTAACCAAAAATTACAGATAGAAAAAAGTCAACATAGGAAGCCTATCATACCACTTTTAGGTGGTAATTAATTAATACATAAAATGGAGCTGTATTTGTGACATGATCATAATAGTCTCGCATGCCAGACCCTTTACCATACCGCTTCGCTTTTTGGGTAAGAGGGTCTGGCCCTCGAGACTAATCATAATATTATATTCAAGGAGAATTGAAGAGTATAAAATTGTATACTTTGGCTCAGCAGAGCACTTAGCTAGGTGACAAAAACAATTCTTTAGCCACCATCTGCATAAGTTATTCAACTACAAGAGTATAACATAAATAATAGAGTAAAACTTCTATTAACGACCTCTCCGAGAAGGGACAGACCTCTGTGGAGAGACCAAATCATGCGCCCCCGATTGCAACTACAACAAATATAGTGCATTTAGAACCTCCGAGAAGCAACCACCTCTTACTTCCGAACTGCGAGCAATTTCTCGATCCGTTCTTGCTCAAAATAACTACATTCACCCTCTACGCGCGAGCGACCAAAGACCACGCCCATTGAAAATTTGAGAGATTGCGGTCACGCGTAAGCTAATAAAAAATAGTGTACTACACTACTTCTACAGTATCCAATTTTGTCTGGGACAAAAGGTCTTCGCTAAATGCTCGCTGAAAGTTTGATGCTTCTATTTCATAGTGCAGGAAATAATGTCCACAGGCTACCAGGAAAAAGCACCTGGCTTACTACCAAAATAAAGACTGGTGTGGTGCGTTGCAAATACTGCTTCAAACAATCCCCTTATTCTGGACATTTTTTAACAGAAAATTGCATCTCCAGTGCTGGCAGCATATCTTTATCAAAGTATAGATAAATGTGGTGGCGGAAATAGTTAATTAGCTGTACCAGTAGCCACAAGAAGGCAATTGAGACTCTTCAGACGAAAAACATTTCTTGTAAGATGCTTGTCATCAGGACACCATTCAGATGACCACAACAAGACAACAAGGCATGCATCAATAAATGAATGTACTTTTAATTCAATTTTTGCTAACTCTTTATCACAAATAATGACATTTACATAAGGACCTCTGAGAAAGGACCAACCTCTGAGAAGAGAACAAAAGTCTATCCACTTTATAAAAATAAATTCTTATAAATTTTAGGTAGTAGTTCATTATCATTGGCATATGCAATTGATTAAAGAATTAACATTCAACCAGTAGCATTATAGGAAAATTGTGAAAGAAGTTGTTGAACTCTCACTTGCTACTAATGAGCTAAATATGTGTGGCAGATATATATATATATAATATATGTATATATTATATTGTCAATGCACAACAAGAAATAGTGAAGTATCAGTTGTTTATGTGGTCCCAGCATACATTACTCAGTCAATTTATATTACTTTCTGCATAGAAGCATTTATTCTAGAATTATGTGAAGTTCTGAAGAAAAAAAAGAAGAAGAAGCAAAAGTACAGAACTTTCTAAAGATATATATACTCTAATTTAGAAACAATAATCTATTTCATGTAGTGGATATCTAGAGTTTTATACAGAAGAGAAGGGCTGGCTCCCTTTTGGAAGTGAATAGCTATAGTACATTAGCTACAGTTGAATGTAGGAACATCAAAAGATTATAAAATCATACATGTGACCACACACTGATCAGTGTGAAGTGTACACTCCAATACAGTCACGTGCATCAGAATATTTGGGTTTAAAAATGGGTGTGGATATACACACAATGTTTCCCGCCCCTAGCAAAAAAATCCAGTGCAGAATCACCACCCTGGTTTCTATGGCATTGGTATTAAAAAATGAATATTTCAGTAACTGATTAAAAATGCTGCTGTGCAAGAAAAGTGCCAATCATGATAATGTGATGGTAATACATAATATGTAATAATAATAATAATAATAATAATAATAATAATAATAATAATAATAATAACAATAATAATAATAATAATAATAGGAATAGTAGTAGTAGTAATAGTAGTAATAGTAATAATAATATAATAATGACAATAGTAATGGTAATAATAATTGTAGTAATAATAATAGTTGTAGGAATAGTAATAATTGAATAATAATAATAATAATAATTAATAATAATAATAATAATAATAATAATTATTATTATTATTACTATCACAACAATAAGTAGCTTGTTAATAGTTTCATCAGATAAAAACGAATGAAGGGCACTTACAATGGATCGCCGAAAAACTCATTTATTTGCTCCTTATGTAGAGTTCTCGTACAATCATCACGCCCAGCACGAGTAAGAATACTAGGAAAGTATCGCCAAAAGAATTTGTGGTAATCGTTGCGCGCGCAGGTCGTACCACCTTTCGAGTTCATCCTTCAACTCAATACACCACTTGACATTAGATAGGTTTCCAGCTTCCCACCCCTTCTCACGCCATAATTTTATTTTAATGCTAAAGGTTATAAATTGTCAACTTCATAAATATATATAAATGCTTCATGGTTGGGCTGTCATTATGAAATAAATACTTTTGTGAGTTTAAATAAGTGCTCAACACAATGTTTACTATATTTGAAATTTTTAAACTTGCAATCCCGTTCATTGCTTTGGAGATAACAATTCCTTTTAGTACACAAAATTGAGGCATATGTCACTGGTGTTTCAATGGATCGCTTCCTAAATACAACAATTTGATTGGTACGTAGAGGCTCGTTCTTCCTTGTGGTGCCCAATATAATCAACACGTAATCAGTACAAGAAGATCTGTATTTGAGACAGAGTGATGGTCTTAGCAGTGGACTTCTTCCACATTGTGACAACAGACACTTGGTTGATTTACTGCAGTTCAAGAAATAAGATTTGTAATCTGTAGACCTTAAAGACACCTTATCACTACTCCTTATCATAGAGTCACCATCATTGTTTTTGGCTTTCATAATTTGAAATATGCTGGATGCAGATATACAGCTTGATTCTTGACATGGGACTGGAACACAACCAGAGGTTGGATCACATTTCATTCCATAAGAATCTCTATTCCAATATCTGGGAGCTCTTGCCATTGTTAAAATTATGTAATCTCCTATGAGAACATACATAATCAAAATATTTATGTATTCACTAATGTAATCTTACCATTTCTGAGGTGGGTATCTTGATATACCTTCCTATGGCACAGGAGATTAATGATGTTAGAGATTAGAAACCTACTCCTGACCCAGGGAAATGACCGAGTTAAATTGTTGCGTATTAAAGCTGCTGATCTTTTTACAGTTTTTATTGCTGGTGTATGACTGGTGGCTTCGACAAATGTAGGAGGAGGAGAGGAATCGTTAGTAGTGGAGAAGGCAGTTGTTCTGCTGGTGTTAATGGCACAGGTTAGCTGATCAATTTCAACTAAAACAAGATAAAAAATATCAGAAATATGTTAACAGTGTATGCCCCTCCCCTTCGACCTCAAAAAGCAAAACAACAACAACAAAAAACAAACAAACAACAACTACAACCAATTAGCTATTAAGTATTATAATTGCTATTTCCACAATACTAGTATGATCAGGCAGCATTGTTTTTTGTTCGTATGAAAAATTTGTGTTATTGCTTTGAGTGTTTGTGTGTGTATGTTTGCTTTTTTGTTTTTTAAAGGAGGACGGTGAAGGTCAAAGGGGGGGGGGAGGAATAATGGTGGGGTGTAATGGTTATGAATGCAGCATAGTTCTCCTGCTTAAAAATTTTTCACTCCATGTAGCCATACATTTTTTACAACATTGATAGTTACATTCTTTTCAGCCTCAGTTTTAACAGCAGCTCATTCACCACGATTTAGCACGAGATATCAGTCAGATATAATTATTTTAATCATAATTTCCAATAGAAACAATTGTCTGTGTGGCAGTGAAGGCTTATTGCTGCTACATCATGCTGCAGTCAAGTTGTAGGCAGGACTCTTGTGTGGAAATGGCTAACTACAACTCTGAGTGTACTATTCTCATCTCAATTTGCTTGCATGAATTCTAATATTGTAAACTTCAACCCAAACACACGTTATTAAACCTTTCTTTCTCTATTTTATTGAGATATGTCACATGATATTCTGAAGGGCTAAAACAGTGCTTGACAAAACAACAACAACAACAACAAACAAAGCAAGAATTAGATTCTCTTATTGATTTATATGTACTTCAATTATTTGTACTTTGACCCTCACATTTTTTTTTATTCGGTAGGTGGTCAACCCTGTCCTGTACTCCACTAAACAGAATCCTTTGGTTTATCGATCTTTACCCATAACATCCAAGGAAATTGTACTATATACTATCTAAATGGTACAGTGAACTCAGCACCCATCTCTTCATACTTATTATACTTTGTAGATGTCTTCCTGTATTTGCAAACAATGGTCAACGCAAAAGTTCTAGTCAAATCTCCATTCTGGAGATTTAGTGTGAACTCATTTCATGATAGCTACTGTGATATTAATGTGGGAAAGACTCGATATTTGCTGTATAGCTATAGCCCAATCAGATTGCAGTATTCAAATGTTTCTAAGGTTATTTAGAGTGAGAGAGTGAGAAAGAGAGAGTGAGAGAAAGAGAGAGTGAGAGAGAGAAGAGAGAGTGTGAGAAAGAGAGAGTGAGAGAGAGAAAAAGAGAGAGAGAAAGAGAGAGTGGGAGAGAGAAATCTCTGATAGTTCTTAAAACCATTCCGCCTTCAATCACTCTAACTAAATTTTTTTTGGCCATTTTCTTATAACTTACTTATTGGACAATTGTATAGCAGATTCAGTCTCTTCTTGTCCTTATAACTTAGTCTTTGCCTTTGCCCCATTGGCAAGCGTTTAGAGCAGCTCAATCCTTTCAGACTGACATTTTCCTTAATCTTGATACTAATCAGGCTTGAACCTTTCTTCACAAAAGCCTGAGGACTGTAATGCATAATGGATTCAATGTCATAGCCCACATCTGGTACAGAATGGAACATCTCCTCAGACACTTTAGTGAAATGTTTGGCATATTCTGGCTTCCTGAGGTTGTGGTAAAGTATTTCAATGAAATTGTCTCTGTCCAGTCTAGAGTGTTCATGCCACAGGCCGAGTGTGTGACCAAGTTCATGGAGGGCACTGCCCACTGACGCGCAATGATCTGCCATTGTCACCTTCTGGAACCTACCTGTGAACCCAAGGTGGGACAAACAGGCTCTGGAACATTAAAAATAAAGTATACAATTTTTAAAACCTTATTATTATTATTATTATTATTATTATCATTATTATTATTATTATTATCACCATTATTATTATTATTATTATTATTATTATTATTATTATTATTATTACTATTTATTATTACTAGTATCATCGTCATCATTTTTATTGATGTTCACGTACAGTACCTGTTGTAATTTTTTTCAAGATAAACATAGTTAACTTCATGAGTCCGTGGGATAAATTTAATACATGATCCATTTTCAATTATATTCATAGCAGTTCTAAAAATTATTCGATGTTCTGGATCTATAAAATAATTTTAAGCAAGTACATGTTAAGAAGTCAAGTTCACCATTTACCTAAATTTTCACTCATTTGATAAGGAACAGTAGCATTTGGCCAAGGTTGGACAACCTTCCTGGAGCCCTTAATACTGTAAGATCTCCTCCTCCTGAAGTCATAGAATCTGGAAATTGGCAGGAAAAGTTTCTGCATTTCTGTCAGAATGACATCTCCTTCAAAAAGTGATGTTCCTGAGTTTATTCGTTATTGTCATATTACAGTAAGGACTATAGGATTTGTCCCATTCTATGCATGTTATTAAATAATTACCTTCGATTTGTTCGATAATCCCGATAAGTTCCTCCTTCATCTGCCCGTTGACCAAGTTTATTATGCCCTTTTTCAATGAGGCAGCATTACAACCCATGAAAGAAAGGTACATGGAAAACTGAAAATAATAATTTACCATTGTCAGTACTTATATGTGCGTCAAACCATTGAATAAAAAGCTAGCCATCAAAGTATAGCTTTTCTAGCAGATGTAAAGTGTCGGCGTCGAAGCTAAACGCGGGAATTAATTATCTAACTTGCGCGCGCAGTATACTGCAGCGATTTTAAGCTGGTTATGTATTTTCAGATTTATTATCAGTTGTTGGTTAGAGTAGTTACACTTTATATATTATATCTATACAATATGGGCAGCCATAGGATAGCGGAGAGTTGATACTAAAATACTGATGAGAAAAATCTAAGCATTGTCGTTCAGATAGAGGAGCTGTTTGCATAAAAGACAAGCCAAAAGATCTCATGCTGGAAATATTTTTCCTGTCATTAATAAGTTTTAACTGTTAGTGTAGAACACAATTTCAGAAAATTACAAGAGGATTTAGCTAATAGCTAAGCTGATAGAACCACAATGTGAAATAATGATATATTCAATGACAGACAATTTGGGAATACAATGGAGCACATTTTATAAACATTTTTTTGTCAGTTCATGTATTATTGGAGCATTGCATTATAGTGAACATCACTACACTTATTAGTAGTCATAATGTTTTGTAGCTTTGAAAATATCCGTACAATTGTTTGAAGTACATGAAGTCCCGCAATACTTCCTCCCACATTTGATGTAGGCATTGTGCTGGATACTCTTGAACTGAAGAGTGTTGTTCACATTGAGTACCCTAGAGCCTCTCCCCCTGCCTTTGATTTTAAACCTGTGATTCATGCAGGATGACACGTAGCTGGCATTGTTGAGATCGTAACCATTGTCCGTTCCACATTCTGATATCCTACACATAGTCGAGTCAGTGCAGTCTAGCCAGTGAGAGTATCTGTCCATTGATCGAAGCAATACGATGTTTCCCCCACGAATTGTATTCCTGGAGTCTGAGTCGTCTCTTTTAATAATCTGGAACTTGGTTTCGCTCTTAAAGCAAGCGTCTCCTTGACACTCTATCGGTACACATCCCGGAGTTGGACTACACTCAATGCTGCGATTATCTACAACTTCTTTGCTCCTCCCACCAACTCGTACCACTTTCATGAGGTTTAAAGTCAGTATATCACCTGAGAAGATCAAACACAAGATGAATTGTAATGAGAATCAAAGCAGTGTTATTGATACAGCTAGTTGTTTTTGCTGTTACTTACTTACTTATTTATTATTATTATTATTATTATTATTATTATTATTATTATTATTATTATTATTATTATTATTACTATTATTATTATTATTATTATTACTATTATTATTACTATACCTACTACTACTACTACTACTACTACTACTACTACTACTACTATCTTTTCTTACCAGTTTTTAGTCTCTCCAGACGTGGAGATGGGGTGACCACAGTAAGAGAAGGGTCAGGCATTGGAGTACTTGTAACCTCTTCTTCTTCAGTAAAAGTAGATATGGTGGGAGTTGGTGTTGGTTTAATACACTCTTGGTTTTCTACAGCCCCTATTGGCAACAAAATAGTGGTGAAAAATAAAATACACTTTGTTTTGTCTTTTAATATGTACTTAAATTTTTAATTGCAGGCAATACAATCGCTATTGAGATGGATATTGTAAAAATCTTTAGCCAAATATTTAGGTATAGCTTATTACAATTGTTGTTGCTGTTGTTTATTGTTTTTTGTTGTTTTTTTGTTTTATAAGTAAACCAATCATCATTTTCTCTCCAGCACATCCAAAAAATATTGATTGTTGAACTACAACCCTTACAACAGGTGATCATTAACACTATCACTTCTCTCTATCATCCTCTCAGATGGTTTGGTTGGGTATGTATTGAGCTACACTCACCAGAGCATCCGTACAACGCGTTGATTCTGAGCCTGTCCTTGTAGCTGAGCTGCTTCCTCTGGCCCATGGGAAGACGATTTGTACATTGCAATTCCTCTAGCCCGCAATCTTCCTTGATTTGAAGAGTCGGCATATCTATGCCATTCCGAGAACCAGCATATGCAAACTTATTATAGTGCATTATAGACTGTACATCGTATCCCACATCTGGAACGGATTTGAAAAGTGCTTGAGATATCTTGGTGAAGTGTTTTTCGTCTGTTGGAAACCTGAGATTTTCTTTAATGAATTCGATGCACGTGTCTCTGTCAGGTCTGGAGTGCTCATGCCATAGCCCAATAGCGTGGCCCAGTTCATGCAAGGCGTGGCCCGTTGACGAACAACCAGCAGATAGTGTCACTTTCTGATGACCACCAAATCGGCCAACATTGGATTTGCATTCACTAAAAAAAAAATAAAAAAAATAAAAAAGCAAAGTAAATTATAAAGATTTACATTTTTTATGCTCAAAGTAACAAAAACGCTTACAGGGTTGAAAATACCAACAATTTAATACCTTTATGGGTTCATATTGTATATACAAAATACTACTTATACTGTATTTCTTATATAGCATACCTATCATAGTCCAGTTCAATGAAGTCCAAGTGGGTATCAAGTTTGGGAATGAATCTCATGCAAGTTCCATTCTCAAAAATCTTCATTGCAGCTGTGAAGTACTTCCGCTCCCTAGCACCTGAATAGTTATTTTCCAAATAAACAGTGCACCACAATATCTGTAGTAATAATGGCCTTACCTAAGCTAAGAGTACTGGCAAACACATATGGTACTGTGGCATTGGGCCATAAATTAAGGACTTCTTTGCCGCCATGAACTCTGGTGGAGCTCACAGAAGCAGACCGTCTATAAACGGAAGAGGACAAGGAGTCCAGAATGCCATTGGCTTCCTTCTGTTCATTAGTCAGGACAATATCCCCCTCAAATAGTTCATTTACCTCTTCATCTGATACACAAATAAATAGACAAACCAAAAATGAAAAATATTAATAGCCAATACCCTATTATAAAGCACTTTATATATTATAGGCAAACATTTTAGGTTGAAAGAACACACAAACAAACCTTTCTTTGAAAAATCTTCAGTTTTTATTTCTTTAGAACTGTACTTGTCGTCGTCGTCGTTGTCTCGTCGCAGCCGCGACGGAATCGACATTGTAACGTTCAGAATTGCGAGGTAGAAGGCAACCCAGACAAGTATAAAGTTGTATGTCGGCATTCTGGAGGCAGAAAGTAGAAGTTATTGGTAATATCTCCAGTAAGTGAACAAGTTGTGCACTTTCTGTGCAATAGCGTAGAGCTTAAATAGGTAGCCAGTCACGTTTGCGCATTGGTCGGGTTATGGGTGCGACCGTTTAGTGACCGCCGCAATTTCTTTGTTTTCGAAATTTTAATTGATTGGTACAGAAATGTATTATAATAACATTAGTAAGTCGTCCAATATCCACGTAACATCTCCACCCCAAAATATCCTTTTGGACATAAAACAAAAAAACTAAGACTTCATTAATCAGTGCAACTTGAAACCAATTATAACAACTTCAGTGTTTTAATACAGCTAATTTCTCCAAGTTCTAAATAACAGCAATAAAAAAAGGAGCACATTTTTAGAGCAATTTTGTTTACCTGCACAGTAAGTTTCTCTTTGAATGTATCTTGTTGTTCAATTGTTAGAGTGAAGAACTATGAAGATTCCAAGAAACCATATGATGCCTCCTTAGGCCATACAATCCATAATCAATTGGCTTTACACCTGCACACTAAATCTTCTCACTCACTAGTATTCCTAAAATATGTTGGCACTTCTTTTCAGTCTTATATAACTCTGGTATTTTCAGAAATATGATCCAACTCATTTGAGTCTGCAATTTGTCCTTTTCCCCCACAACAACAATGGGTGGGTGATAATAAAGGTCATGTGAAACAGACATTGATAGCTGTTGTAGTTCATCTGGGTTGATCATTCAAACTCTGCTGCTAGTCACAACTAACAGGGGGCCCCACATGTAACTTTACTCAAGCTCTGGAATTTGTGACGTAGGCTGAAAGACATGAAAATATGGCAGGGAGTGTCTCTCTCTAGTCTCTAGTCATCAATTCTCCCACATTTCCATCCTTTCGAGTTGAACAAGATTGAAAGGTTAGGAGGTACAAATGCACACATACAATGCTACAAGCATTATGAATACATTTATTATGAATACATTTTTTCCCCCCTTTTTCCAACTACATCATCCAACTTCCTGGAAAGGTGTGGCCCCAGGCCTCTGACTGAAATAAGTTAAAATACAATCGACTTCAATGTAGTGACTGTTGGTTTTAAGCAATTAGGCTCCTGGTAGGAAATGACCTAACCACTGCATGGCTTCAACTTGGTTGGAATAATTGTGTGGCTTACCAACCGCTTTACTTCCATTAGCTTGTGTTAGCCATCCTGCCTGGCCACCTGGTCCACCCAGTTCAATAAAGTGCTGGCTCCATTATGACTCATTACGTTTCTAGCCCATCAATGCTTCCTAACAGCATTTTGTATATATTTCTTCTTCTTTTGTCATAGTGCTATACTTAGTTATAAACCAATTACTACATAATACCCCGGAAGGATATGTGCACTAATATAAGTGTAAAAT
>WLWD01005690.1_pt1 | contig 17240 bp, 6 predicted proteins | sample 6712731 | NCBI WGS metagenome assembly WLWD01 (sample SAMN12718690, study PRJNA576275) | sponge metagenome | isolation source: marine sponge | host: Mycale hentscheli | place: New Zealand: South Island, Marlborough, Capsize Point | collected 2014-11-01
CCCCCCCCTTCAAGCCTTGAGGATATGTGATGATAGCCATTAGGAGTACCTGAGTTTCTGGTTAGCATTGAGTGTGAGAGTCTCTGCATGTTTACCTACTTCTCTTATGAAGACAACATTACATTTGATACCTGATTAAGAATAGCCAAATAAATCATTCTTCTTATGGCCTTAGAAATGATTTTGTAGTAGCTAGCTATAGTCTGTCCAAGTTGAGTTGGCCAGAAAAAACCTTGAATAACTTTTGAACGGAAGCAGCTACGTATCCGGAGTTGCACCCATTAGAAAGCTCGTGCCAAAGCAGTTAAAAATATTCCTCAGTATACTCCAAAACCAGAGAGAAATTGCCATTCCAAAACTCAAACAAAAGTCTATGGGAATAGAAAACAACAACAACAGGTTTCCTGCTCAAAACGTGCCCGCTTTTGTACAGCTCAATTGGTCACGTGGACTGTCTTCATTTAAGAATTTTGTAAACAATGAGCGATTTCTTCTCAGATAGCTGTGTTTCTAGCTTTGTATCATGATTAGCTTAGGTTGCGAGTGTGGAAACAGGATAGTCGGAGTGTCCTTTTGTCGCAGAGGGTACAGGACCACCTGATAGAATGTTGGTAAGATTATTTGTCTACCTGTTCAATAACAAATGCCGTATAGCCAATATTTTTCAGAGTGATATAGCTATCATTTAGCTAGCAACTTGTAAATAGCCACACTTAAGCTTTGTGCCGTTAAATTTAAATTGTGTGCTTATCAAAACTGTGTTTATTCCAATTTATTTTTCTTCACTACTAGATGCCGTTTATTGTAAGGATTAGGAACAATTCAGGCTGCACTCCACCTTAACTCAGATCACAACTATATTTTGTATAATATGTGTAGCTACTACTTAAATCTGTCATCTCATAAATTTTCATATATGTTATAAATACATGAAACAATTGATAATTTTATTTAACAAGAAAGTCGAATAACTTTAGCTACAAGTTAACAGTGCTGTAGCTACTGCTGAATCCTGTGAATATCAGAATATTTCTTGGGACACAGTAGGTAGAGTTGACTGCTTTTAATCTTGTCTCTTTAGAAGAATGCCTCACCAGTCTGTGTTTTCCATCTGCTGTACATTATCTGCGCATAAGAAACATAAATATAGTTGAAAACAGACGAGATGAGGTGTACAGCGCCCAAAAAAACTCCACAAACTTCACTAAATTTCTTTCTTACAATAGTTACAGAATTAATGCGCACTGTGCTACCGCCCTATTTTCACGGCAACGTTGACGTTTGTGCACTTAATTGACTTGGATTCACATGACTAAATTGCTTCTTGTTAAGTACTAAATGCATTCCTCATTTACCGCACTTGCGGTCGTGCCAACTCAACTTGGACAGACTATAGTGTAGAGTAGCGATGAGGGTTCACACCTTTGGTACTTCATTCATGTATAAGGTTTGCTCATTTTTATTTGTCACTATGCTCACTGTTAGTTATTGAATTACCATTTGTGATGTAGGGGTATAATTCAGTGTAGATGTAAACAATGGATGTCACGTCTCATTCTGTTGTCATGTGCTTCTCCTATCGGGTAAGAAGCTACTTACTGGCTTTATGGATATGTATTTGTAGGGCAGGTCTTATGGGAGTAAAAGTTTTGGTGATGATGTTATTAGCTTGTGTAAGTGTTTTGGCATAGACTTTTCTATTCATAACGTTTACTTTATATTTTGTCGTTTCATGTAAAAAGTGTAGAGATTTGTGTGTTTGTGTAGCATACACAAGTCATCAGTATGTTTATCAAGTTCTATAGAATATTTTATCCAATGACCAATTTAGTTTAAGCTTGTAAGATAGTTCTTTATCTTAATCATGCTGACTATCCAAATTTTAATCCTAATGTCATTTTTCCTACTAGTTGTCATATTGCAGTCCTGGCGATTGTCCTTAATCTTTACCTGCTAACTATCATCTGTCTTAAACCTACTCTTTGTCTTATTTTCCTATACCTTAATCCTGGTGATTGTTTTCTATTTCTTGGTTAGTAAAGTATGTGTGATCTCTAGGTTGGTAAAGATGTGTGATCTCTTGGTTGGTAAAGATGTGTGATCTCTTGGTTGGTAAAGATGTGTGATCTCTTGGTTGGTAAAGATGTGTGATCTCTTGGTTGGTAAAGTATGTGTGATCTCTAGGTTGGTAAAGATGTGTGATCTCTTGGTTGGTAAAGATGTGTGATCTCTTGGTTGGTAAAGTATGTGTGATCTCTAGGTTGGTAAAGATGTGTGATCTCTAGGTTGGTAAAGATGTGTGATCTCTAGGTTGGTAAAGATGTGTGATCTCTAGGTTGGTAAAGATGTGTGATCTCTAGGTTGGTAAAGATGTGTGATCTCTAGGTTGGTAAAGATGTGTGATCTCTTGGTTGGTAAAGATGTGTGATCTCTTGGTTGGTAAAGATTTATAATCTCTTGATTGGTAAAGTATGTGTGATCTCTTGGTTGGTAAAGTATGTGTGATCTCTTGATTGGTAAAGTATGTGTGATCTCTTGATTGGTAAAGTATCTGTGATCTTTTGGTATGTAAAGATCTGGATCTGTGATCTCTTGGTATGTAAAGTATGTGTGATCTCTTGGTTGGTAAAGTATGTGCGATCTCTCGGTTGGTAAAGATGTGTGATCTCTTGATTGGTAAAGTATGTGTGCGATCTATTGGTTGGTAAAGTATGTGCGATCTCTTGATTGGTAAAGTATGTGCAATCTATTGGTTGGTCAAGTATGTGTGATCTCTTGATTGGTAAAGTATGTGTGATCTCTTGATTGGTAAAGTATCTGTGATCTCTTGGTATGTAAAGATCTGTGATCTCTTGGTTAATAAAGATCTGAGATCTCTTGGTTGGTAAAGTATGTGCGATCGGTCGATTCTTGGTAAAGTATGTGTCTCTTGATTGGTAAAGTATGTGCGATCTCTTGGTTGGTAAAGTATGTGTGATCTCTTGGTTTAATTGAGATAAAGTATGTGCGATCTCTTTGGTTTGTAAAGTATGTGCGATCTCTTGGTATTGGATAAAGTATGTGCGATCTCTTGGTTGGTACAGTATGTGTGATCTCTTGATTGGTAAAGTATGTGCGATCTCTTTGTTTGTAAAGTATGTGCGATCTCTTGATTGGTAAAGTATGTGCGATCTCTTGGTTGGTACAGTATGTGTGATCTCTTGATTGGTAAAGTATGTGCGATCTCTTTGTTTGTAAAGTATGTGCGATCTCTTGATTGGTAAAGTATGTGCGATCTCTTGGTTGGTACAGTATGTGTGATCTCTTGATTGGTAAAGTATCTGTGATCTCTTAATATGTAAAGATCTGTGATCTCTTGGTTGATAAAGATCTGCGATCTCTTGGTTGGTAAAGTATTTGTGATCTCTTGGTTGGTAAAGTATGTGCGATCTCTTGGTTGGTAAAGATCTGTGATCTCTTGGTAGGCAAAGTATGTGTGATCTCTTGGTATGTAAAGATCTGTGATCTCTTGGTATGTAAAGATCTGTGATCTCTTGGTTAATAAAGATCTGTGATCTCTTGGTTGGTATAGTATGTGCAATCTCTCCGTTAGTTAAATATATACGCTCTCTTGGTTGGTATATCTGTGATTTCTTTGGTGGTAAAGATTTGTGATCTCTTGGTTGGTAAAGTATGTGTGATCTCTTGTTTGGTAAAGTTTGTGATCTCTTGGTTGGTAAAGTATGTGTGATCTCTTGTTTGGTAAAGTATGTGCGATCTCTTGGTTGGTAAAGTATGTGTGATCTCTTGTTTGGTAAAGTATGTGCGATCTATTGGTTGGTAAAGTATGTGCGATCTCTTGGTTGGTAAAGTATGTGCGATCTCTTGGTTGGTAAAGTATGTGTGATCTCTTGGTTGGTAAAGTATGTGTGATCTCTTGGTTGGTAAAGTATGTGTGATCTCTTGGTTGGTAAAGTATGTGTGATCTCTTGATTGGTAAAGAATCTGTGATCTCTTGGTATTTAAAGATCTGTGATCTCTTGGTATGTAAAGTATGTGTGATCTCTTGGTTGGTAAAGTATGTGCGATCTCTTGGTTGGTAAAGATGTGTGATCTCTTGGTTGGTAAAGTATGTGCGATCTATTGGTTGGTAAAGTATCTGTGATCTCTTTGTTGGTCAAAGTATGTGTGATCTCTTGGTTGGTAAAGATGTGTGATCTCTTGGTTGGTAAAGATGTGTGATCTCTTGGTTGGTAAAGTATCTGTGATCTATTGGTATGTAAAGATCTGTGATCTCTTAGTTAATAAAGATCTGTGATTTCTTGGTTGGTAAAGTAGTATGTGTGATCTTTTGGTTAGTTAAATACATACGCTCTCTTGGTTGGTGAAGGTCTGTGATTTCTTTGGTGGTAAAGATTTGTGATATCTTGGTAAAGATACTGAATAATGCATGAAAGTAAGTACTGTTAGCAAATAGTAAAGCTAATAGTCTTCTGTAGAAGTGTTTTGGAATGTTGTATGGGATGTAACTGTGTTAAAATTTTAAAAAAATGTTATAATTATTTACTTCATTTGTACATATAGAATTGCAAAGAGTGCACCTCTGACGAAATCACCAGGGCTACAAAATTAAACAGACTCTCCGTCCCTGAGAATGGATCAACAAGTGCTCGATGACTAAGCAAATGAACTATCCTGGACTGTTCCTAGCTACATTTGTCACAAAATGACAATCCATGTTCATAGAGCTGATTTTATTCATATTTTGTGGTGATTGTTTGAATATAATTGTAATTAAAAAAAAATTCCAACATTTATGGAGTCAGAAATCAGATATTTTGAGTACATGAAAGTAAGATAACACGTGCGGTTTCCTGACATTGTCATGTATGTAGGAAATTTGATGTTCACTTCATGAAATGAGGATTACACATGGCATTTCTGTCTCTGACATGAATACAGGAAATTTGACATTTGGTACATGAAATGAAGATGACACATGGCTTTTATTGCTTGTGACATGTATACAGGAAATGCATCTGAAATTTGGTAGATGAAATTTCAGGTACCTGAAATAGGTCCTGTCAGGTACCTGAAATTGTGCTCTATCATATACCACCATGTAGCAAGAAATGTAGAGGAAATTCCGGAATTTCCTGCACTTTGACACAAGCAAACTGGATGGAATTTCCTTTGCCTTTCAAGCATCTATCATGCATGAGGAAACTCCACTTTTTTTGTAGTGCATATTTCAGCCAAGAATGACTAAATTGTTATTTATAGTTGGTATGCCTCATATTCGTCCCATCTTGTGTGTATGGCCAAGCATGCTCATAAAGAACACATGTAGACAGGAAATTCTTGCAATGGACCTATGGCAATTTGCATCTATGAAGAATTAGCTAATGGACAATATTTTGTACAGTGACATTCTTGATCGCACCCTCCTGCAATTCATTAAAGATGCATATCCTGTTTGTCATAATTAATGATTGTGAATTAAAAGGTTCCTGCCCTGATGTCTGCACCACTTGATCCCGGCTAACCAGATACCAAACTACAGCTAGCTACACACTCCCAATTCAACAACAGTTCAATTTTAATTATTCAGGCATGAGAGTGACTACAACAATCAATCAAACTGCAATAAAGCCACAATCATGATAATGAATATATTTAAATGTCCACCATCCTCCCCCTAAAGATCAGATATAGTCAACCATGGGGGAACAAGTAGTGAGTGTTAGTAGTGCAGCAAATGTAAACATAGCAATGAAGTTGTATGAGGAGTCCACCATACTGCTTTCCTCTGCTGTGGTGGGTGTGGCAACAGTGTCAATAATCTCCAGCCTACCAGAGTCATGACAACTTTATTCCCACGTAAGCCAATCTTTCTGTCTTCCAGTGCTGTCTTTCTGGGTCACCCTAAAAGTCACATGACATTTAGACAAGAAATGAGGGTAAGAATTAATACCAAGCAAGGCTGCTTTTTATAAAAGGGCTACAGATGCAATTGGTTATCTATATCCACTTCATCTACCTTCATAAGCACTCAGACTAATATATAATTCATACACTTTCGAAATCTTATTTCACTTTCCCCTAATTGCAACCGTATTTTAGGTTTCATTGGTGTGTGTCTATGTGATGTGTGTAGATCATACAAACAGGATTACATTTAAAACGTTTACATAGCATTTAGAGAAAATTAGAACTGCTCTCTAAACTCTCTCACACAACATACAATAAACTCCCACACTCATTAATTATTCTCACCACATGCATTTCCTCACATGAATACTCCTATCGTCAATGTTCAATGTTCAAGTACTTAGTAACACTTGTCTATTTTGTTTCAGGCTGTTACTATAACTCTATATTTAACTTGCTAACTCTGACTTAACAGTGGGTTTTGGATATAACTGTGATTAATATATCTAAAAGCATTCAGGATGGCACTAAGTTCCAAGCTACTTGCAGATAAGGGCCTTAAAATCAAGCTCCATAACCTGTCTCGTCCCTGTCACTGCTACATTATATTATAATAGCTACATGAAACCAGCCACATTGAAATTGTCCTTATTTCTTCTATGCATATTATATAATTACAATTTAGCTCTACTTATTGTGACTAAACTCTCATCCGACCCAACTAAGAAAAATTGATCATATATGATCCACTTTTTGTTTTATTATTCTGGACAAGTTCTACTCCTTCGATATGATCAGGCAAAGATATCGAACCATAAAATATGCTAATTAACCGATTCTGGACAGGTTCCTTCGATATGATCAGGCAAAAGATGTCGAACAATAAAATTATGCTAATCAACCGATTCTGGACAAGTTTATCTCCTTCGATATGATCAGGTGAAGATGCCAAGCCATAAAATATGCTAATTAAGTGATTCTGGACAGGTTCCCCTCCTTCGATATGATCAGGTGAACATGTCGAACTGTAAAATATGCTAATTAAGCGATTCTGGACAAGCCTATTAATAAGTAAAGTGGTTAGAAGTTTATGACAGGTTTTGGGTGTATTTATAGAATTTTAAAAGATCCGTTAAGTTTTTACTTCAAGAAATACTCAAAGATTGCTTGACATACAGCTTGTTTCCCCTCTCCTTAAGTCATGGCTTCAACTTTACACCCACCTCACCACTATCTTTGTGAAGTAGGTAGTTAGGGTTGGAGATATTTGATATTGAGAAGGGTTTTTTTCTTCTGGACATTAGGGAGGGGGTACAGAGAAAGATGAATTTGTAATGAGATGATGTTAACCTCTTTCCAGTGAATAGAAACAAGATAGTAGTTAATATGGTTGAGGCATTTTGTAACATGAACATGTATCATTTACAAGTACCCGTTGCTAAACAGCTAAACATGTATTACTGAGAGAAGTCTTATGGTCTATTACTATTCATGTAACTCCCACTTGGAGCAAATAGCTGTAAGGCTACAATGCACATTACTTCAGCAATATTATTGTGTGCATTACCTAGATTTTTTTTCACTCTCACTTTTTTCTTCTTATAGATTGATTGTTGGGCACCTAGGAGGATAATTATATAGGGAGAGAGAGAGCTCATTCTGTCAAGTGCTCCGAACTCCGAATAACCAGAAAATATTGGAATGGGTCGAAGATACAGGATTCCAAAATGTGATCTGGACAGATAGAGCATGCCATTTAGCTGGAAACACACCAACAATTCTGCTACCGCAATAAAAGGAAACCGCCTTGAAATGAACTGAGGTGTGTTTGTGTGGCTAACTATTTATTTCTTGGACAATTATTTCATCTCTCTTTTTCTTAGTCTCTTTCATCATTGCTAGAATACTTTTATTCTTAGATTGTGTTGTGATAATGTTTGCAATTATTATTTTATTGTAAGTATGCTCATAATCGTCCCATCTCGTGTTATATAGAGCCAAGCACGCTCAGAAAGTACACATGTAGGCAGGAATTTCTTGCAATAGAGCTATGGTGATTTGCATCTTTGAAGGCATAATTGACAGAATTTGGTACTTGTAAATTATTGAGTGCACCCTACTGTATTCATTACCTGTTGGTCATCATGGATAATGAGCCCAAGCACATGTCAGGACATGCCAAGATGTTTTTCACAAACAATATCATTAATAGGAGGGTGCCGCCTCCAGAATCTCCCACTGCCAAGTGACATTCTGTGTATGTATTCATTATTCATAGTACTGTGGTTTACCCACATCCCTGTACACAATCAGTGTGTTGTGGTATTTTGGTTTCCTGTTGTACCACAACCATGATATGTGTACTTAGCCTGTTTCCACTGACAAGTTCCTCTATCCATTCACATTTTGGGGTGTCATGGGCTGTTTGTGGCATCAATCTGTGGAATAGAGTAAGCCCCACCCACATCTGCAGCCGTGGGGGACTTTTGGCGAGCCCAAGTTGTAATTATCAAGGAAGTTAATTAGTGCTAATTGGGTCATGCCCGCTGATTATTGGGCTCACCATACCCCAACAGCCCCTGACACCACATCCAACTGGATGGAGACCTAGGTTTCCAGATGTCCATGATTTGGACCTGCATTACTCACAAAGGTAAACGGTTGGTAGGGGTGGGTGGTGGACAACAGAGAGTGCTGTTGCTGCTTGAACGTGCGTTCTGACTAGTCTGAACCTTGCCACGTGTTGCACAGTGCGCTTCATTACAAATTCCCACGAGGCTTGTATCCACGCTACGCTACCCAGTCCTTCTGCCTACCCCACCCCCCACCCCTCGCAATGGCTGAGCCCCTTGTTAACCCCGTTTAACTACACTAAACTACATAGCGAAAGTTATGAAGCTGAAGTTGTAAATTATTTTTAAAAGTAATCTGTGTCTCTTCCATTGACTGCTGCCTCTCTTGAGTAGGGGCCATAAATTCCTTTCACTGCTGCTCTACTCTTTGGATATCCAGGACTGCTTGTAGGGGAATCAGAAGGAGGGTCTCCAATTTTCCATTGTTCAGGGGTATCAGCCACTTCAATAGGGTAGAGATGTTGTAGTAGTTACTGGAGGCATCCACTGCCACTGCTGGAGACCATCTCTCAATGAATGACTGTTCACTGGGACCCAGCTTTAATCAGAAAATCTTAAAAATACTCTTGAGGTTTTGTTCATATCCTGTTGCACTTGTTGCGACATTGAGAAAACCTTTCTAATAATATCTATAGCAGAGGAAGATCAAGTTATTTTGAGGTTCCTGTGGCGACAAGCTTGACCTAAACATCCAGGTTTTTCGAATCTCTTGAGTTGTATTCGAAGTGTCCTCAAGCCCATTCCTGCTCAATGCCACAATAGACAATTCCCTGAAGCAGTTCTCCAATTTCATGCCTGACCTAGTCGACCTCCTGCACCAATCTATTTATGTGGATGATACTGTGGCTGGTGCAGCAAACGTGAATGAAGCAATGGAATTGTATGAGGATTGAGGAGTCCACCATACTCCTCCCCTCTGTTGTGGTGGGTGAGGCAACAGTGTCAATATCTCCAGCCACTACCAGAGCCATGACAACTTCATTCCCACATAAGCCAATCTTCCTGTCTTCAGTGCTGTCTTTCTGGGTCACCCTAAAAGTCACGTGACGACAAGAAATGAGGGTAAGAATTAATACCAAGCAAGGCTGCTTTTTATAAAAGGGCTACAGATGCAATTGGTTATCTATATCCACTTCATCTACCTTCATAAGCACTCAGACTAATATATAATTCATACACTTTCGAAATCTTATTTCACTTTCCCCTAATTGCAACCGTATTTTAGGTTTCATTGGTGTGTGTCTATGTGATGTGTGTAGATCATACAAACAGGATTACATTTAAAAGGTTTACATAGCATTTAGAGAAAATTAGAACTGCTCTTTAAACTCTCTCACACATAACTTACAATAAACTCCCACACTCATTAATTATTCTCACCCATGTTCAATGTTAAAAGTACTTAGTAACACTTGTCTATTTTGTTTCAGTCTGTTAAGCTTGCTAACTCTGACTGAACAGTGGGTTTTGGATATGACTGTGATTAATATATCTAAAAGCATTCAGGATGGCACTAAGTTCCAAGCTACTTATAGATAAGGGCCTTAAAATCAAGCTCCATAACCCGTCTCGTCCCTGTCACTGCTACAATATATTATAATAGCTACATGAAACCAGCCACATTGAAATTGTCCTTATTTCTTCTATGCATATTATATAATTACAATTTAGCTCTACTTATTGTGACTTAACTCTCATCCGACCAAACTAAGAAAAATTGATCATATATGATCAACTTTTTGTTTTATTTTTATGACGAAACTAGTACAGTATCTTTGCTTATAAATATTTTATTGCAACTATACGGAGGCTAAACTTCCTATGTATAGAGAAATAACCATATGTTATCATATGAATTTTTTTTTAATTGCTGAAGTTAGGTTATACCGCTAGAGCAGTTAGCTCAAAGAAGGCTTCTTCTGTAGCTGGTTATTCACGTTGATACACAGCATTTGCTACAGTGAATAAGTTTGTACAAGCATGTCTGAAGTTGATTGCTTCATTTTATCAGACCCAGGAGCTGTTGCTGATGATCCATGATGAGTCTATGGCTATAGCTGACAATACTGAAGCTTTAGCTGATGAAGAATCTCTTACTGAAAATTCTGAAGCTCCAGAATGCTGATGGTAGTCTTGACTGTGATTTGGAAGATTGTAATGGTAAATCAGTTCATGCAAAGTAAACTTGAAGTAAGGAAATACCTCAAATTCCCCAGGTAGCCAAAATAATAATAACACGAAAGTTAAGCAAAATTTGTGGCTAATTTTGAAATAAAATTATACTATTATCTATGGTAATCAATATTTCTATGAAGTCATAATGTGTATATCTCAACTAAAAATAACATACACACATTATTTTATTGGGTGAAAATAAAGACAAAATTGTGGTTTTATCTGATACATAATGAAACTTCAATTCATGCTGAGCAAAAGTGATATATGTCACTTGGCTCAAACTTCACCCATTTTAAGATAACCTATGTTTGAAAAAGTGAAGTCAGATTGCTGGTATTTCCCCCTCACAGTAGGTTGGAAGAGAGTTAAAGCTTCAATGGTAGTAATTGTCAAACTAAATGAGTCCTGATCATCTTCCTTTAGATTATATAGTTCCATATCATCTTCTATGCTAAAGGTATGAATAACCTAAAATAGCACGTGATATTATACTCTTAGGCTTAAGTATTCATTAACCTTGGGTGGGAGTTTACTTTATATGGGAATGTAAGGAATGTTATGAATATAGTTAGTGCATCACATGACCCAGTATTTAATCTTGCCCTAACAGATAAAGTATTTTATACCAGACTATTTAATACATAACTTGGTAAAATGGCAGTAGGTCTAGATGTTGTGGAGAAGACTCTAGAAGACCTGGAGAAGGAGATCACTTGTGCTATCTGCCAGGAGCACTACACAGATCCCAAGACTCTTCCTTGCCTGCACTGCTACTGCAAGCAATGTATCCTCAAGCTGGCCCTTAGGGTAGACCAAGGTAAGCCATTCCCTTGTCCTGAATGTCGCAAGGACACTGTACTTCCTGAGGGAGGTGTGGAAGAGCTCCAGTCTGACTTCAAATTAAACCGCTTGAAGTCCATGTACCTCAAACACAAGAAAGCTCTGAGTAAGCAAGTCACCTGTGAGATATGCAATGCTAAAGCTACAGCAGAAGCCTTTTGTCACCAATGTGACAAGTTTGTGTGCAAGAACTGCATTGATATGCACTCAGTAATGACAGCACTTTTCGAAGGACATGAATGTGTGCCTATTGAACAGCTTCAGAAACTACAAAGTGAACAGCTTCTTCCTAAACATCCTGAGCCTAAGAAATGCAGTGTTCACAAGAAAAAGTTGAAAATATTTTGTTTCGATTGCAACAAGTTGATCTGTCGAGATTGCACTGTGAAGGATCACAGAGACCACAACATAGAGTTCAACAATGTAGCCGCAGACGACAAAAAGAAACAACTCCTTGAGATGCTCAAACCTCTAAAAGAAGTAAAAGAATCTCTGTCTCAATCCATCAAAGATGTGATTAAAGTTGAGAGTGAGATCCAAACCCAACAGAAGGAAATCACTCACAAAATAGAGTCTTCCTTTGATGAGCTTCACAAGATTATTGAGCTACGCAAACAACAGCTGCTAAGAGAGGTTAACAGAAACACTGAAGACAAGATCAAGATGCTAGACACACAAAAGGAGAAACTGTCCATTGCTAGTGCAGAAGTTCGCAGTGTGATCGACTACACAGAGCAGAGTGTTAAATTGTGTTCTGATGATGAGGTTATGAGCATGCACAGAGACATCATGAGCAAGATACAAACACAGATTACAGAAAGTGACAAACAAAAAACTGACATGGAATTATCAGAAAAGGCAGACTTGATAGCTGATGTGGACTGCACGAAGGCTCTACAACAGTTCTGTGAGGAGAATACCTGGGTAGCAAACAATGCTATAGTAGACCTGCTGGAAGTCAAAGAAGTTCCAAAGACGATGGAGGTTGGTGAGGAACTCAAGTTTACAATACAAAACAAGTCTGGGAAAACAAGTTCTGCTAAAAATCTGAAATGTCAGTTTCAGTGCATAGACACTGCAGCAGTTTATTCAGCCAAGACAAATGCCATTAGTGCAAACAAATATGAAATCACATATACACCTCCATTGCGTGGGCGATACAATCTTACCATTAGTGCCTATGACCACCCTGTACCAGGCAGTCCCTTCACCATTGTTGCATACTTAAGTCCAATGAAGTTGAACCGTCCTACAAAAGTTTGGAATAATGTAACCAGTCCGTTCAGTATTGCAATAAACTCCCACAAAGAGACTTTTACTGTAGAATACCAAAAAGCCATTGCAGTATTTAATGAAGAAGGACATAAAATAAAATGGATCGATCAAAAGTCACTCAAAATAAATGGATTGTGTCGTTTAGCAATTGACCATGAGGACAATGTCTATTATATTGAAGAGTCATCAAATAAAATAGGGAAATGTGATCGCTACTTCAACAATTTCAAAGTACAGGAGGTCAAGCAACTCCAAGGATGCGGTCACTATGATGTAACAGTAGTAGGAGAAGTTATTGTCACTGAAATGAATAATAAAGGTCAGATTACAGTGTATGACAGAGATTTGAACTTTGTCAGGCGTATCTCTACTACCAGTAAGACTATGCTACACCACATGTGTCCTGATAGCCATGGAAACCTGTATGTCAGCAATGATGATCATACAATAGTTGTCATTGACATGAAAGGAAATATTCTTAACACTTTTAATCGTGTCCAGAATGAAGTAACATTATTGAAACAACCATGGATGGTGTATGTGTTTGGTCACTATGTGTATGTGGCTGATTATGACTTAAAGAAGACAGTCGTGTTTAACAAAGATGGCAAGTACATTACCACATTTGGTTGCTTTGGACCACTGCACATTGATAACAACGGAAGTGTGTTCTCCTGTAACCATTTTGGTCAATGTGTTAATATTTATTAGCTTCATGTAACTTCAATTTGTTATATTTTCAATTTAATAATTTAAAAATGTTTCTAAAAAGTACCCCACAACACAGTGATGCCTGAATGACTATCATTGGTTAGTAAAGAATGCAGTAACATAAGGTATTTTTACCATTAGCTTCAGTTACATCAGTACACTTTACCTTTCTTGATCCACGCATGCATTCATGAATACACATCGTGTGTGAACAGACGACCATCATCGATAGCACTGATGACCCTTTACCCACACCACTCAGTGTCATAAATACACACACCACCGTTAGTGCTAATACTGATGATGCTTTATAGAGGCAGCTGTAAATAGGGCAAAACAGCCAACTACTGATTCTCAAGGAGGAGATCATTGAATTTTAATGGGTGGGGCTCAACCTGGCTGCTTGGATTACACGGTATTTTGGATTAGTGTGTTTCAGATTACTGAGATTCTATTGTACATTGAGATTTGCCTGTATTCTAGATTTTCCTGTATCATGGCAATCTTCAGGTTCTCGAACCATAGCTTCGTCACTGATACGTATGTTTGTAGTAAGAAGTGATTTCCACAGTGACAAAGGCCACAACTCTCACATCTCTAAAATGATTTTAAATAACAATAAGCTAGTCTGTCTGTAACAACAATGGTGTGTGTATATTATGAATAATTTAATAGCTGGACCATATACTATATAATCCAAACTTTTCACTAATCTGAAACCCTTCGGTCACTTAGTGTTCAAATTACTGAGGTGGTCCTACAGTATGTATATATATAGCTACAAAATGTAAAAAATTACGACAAGAATATGCACCTAACGAAGCTTCAGCACTACTGTATCATAGCTATATTTGGCACATACGTACATACTAAATCAAGTATATATACAATAGATGTAAATGCGGTCTTAACACTAAAAACTAGAAATCTAATGTGCAATGGCCATTCACAAGTTGCTCCATCCAAAGCTGTAATTCCACCTCTCAGTAAAGTTCATTTAACTATTGTACTGGACAATTTAATCAGCCGGAATTCTTTACTTTTATTCCCAGAAGAAGCTAGTCAATTTTTTGCCAAGATGATTGTAGCCTTTTGCACTGGAAGTAGTACCCCTTATTGTCACGTCGTAATCATGTGAGCAAATAATTTTTTGTTTATCGTCATAGTTTAGCTTTATGACTCCTTCAATGCTCAAGAGGTCACAGAATGACTGACTAACTGTCTGACTGACTGACTGACTGACTGATGGTACTATAACCCACACGCATATGCACTGAGGGTTATAATATTATGTTAAGTAGAAAACCAGGAGATACTGACCTATACATTTTTAAGATTGGAGCATCAATAGTGGATTGTGGAAAATTATACTTATACTGCTAGCCAATGGCTATTCTATGGAACTTTGTTACATTTGGTAAGGTACACTTTAAATATAAAGTGGCAATCTCTCCATTACTAGCGCTGATATTATATTTGTTAGGATGACATCATTCACACCAACAATAATATGGCACCATTTACAATCAGTAAGAGGTCTTCTGTTCAGCCAGCCTGTGATTGAGTACAGTAGAAGCCTGACCTGGGATGCTATGAGGGACCAACATGTATTGAACTATTGTAAGTACTCATTTTCCTCCAGCCTTGTGCAGGTTGTTAACCTAGAATAAAGTTCAACACGGTTATGTAATGGTGAGAATCATCTCCAGAGGCTAGGTAAATGTTGCATTGGAGTTGGGCAAATTAATAAAAGAGGCGGGGAATGAGTTTAAGTGGTAAACCAATGTCACGACCCAGATGTCCATGATTTGGACCTGCATTACTCACAAAGGTGAACGGTTTGTAGGGGTGGGTGGTGGACAACAGAGAGTGCTTTTGCTGCTTGTACGTGCGTTTTGACTAGTCTGAACCTTGCCACGTGTTGCATAGTGCGCTTCATTACAAATTCCCACAAGGCTTGTATCCACGCTGCGCTACCCAGTCCTTCTGCCTACCCCACCCCCACCCCTCGCAATGGCTAAGCCCAGCCCCTTAACCCCGTTTAACTACACTAAACTACATAGAGAAAGTTATGAAGCTGAAGTTGTAAATTATTTTTTAAAGTTGTGATTCAGTGCTTTATTCGATAGCAGCTAATCTGTGTCTCTTCCATTGACTGCTGCCTCTCTTGAGTAGGGGCCATAAATTCCTTTCGCTACTGCTCTACGTTCTCTTTGGATATTCAGGACTGCTTGTAGGGGAATCAGAAGGAGGGTCTCCAATTTTCCATTGTTCAGGGGTATCAGACACTTAAATAGGTAGAGAAGTTGTAGTTGTTACTGGAGGCATCCACTGCCACTGAGACCATCTCTCAATGAATGCCTGTTCACCGGGACCCAGCTTTAATCAGAAGATCTTGAACACACTCTTGAGGTTTTATTCATATCCTGTTGCACTTGCTGCTACATTGAGAAAACCTTTCTAATAATATTTATAGCAGAGGAAGATCAAGTTATTTTGAGGTTCCTATGGCAACAAGCTTGACCTGAACATCCAGTTTTTTCGAATCTCTTGAGTTGTATTCAGAGTATCCTCAAGCCCATTCCTGCTCAATGCCTCAATAGACAATTCCCTAAAGCAGTTCTCCAATTTCATGCCTGACCTAGTCACCCTCCTGCACCAATCTATTTATGTGGATGATACTGTGGCTGGTGCAGCAAATGCGAATGAAGCAATGGAATTGTATGAGGATTGTGAGGAGTCCACCATACTCCTCCCCTCCGTTGTGGTGGGTGAGGCAACAGTGTCAATATCTCCAGCCACTACCAGAGTCATGACAACTTCATTCCCACATAAGCCAATCTTTCTGTCTTGCAGTGCTGTCTTCCTGAGTCATCCTAAAAATCACGTGACATTCTAGACAAGAAAAGAGGGTAAGAATTAATACTAAGCAGGGCTGCATTTTTTAAAAGGGCTAAAGTGCAATTGATTATCTATGTCCACTTCATCTACAGTAGACCCTCAGTTATCCGAACCCCGTTTATCCGAACTCGCTAATCCGAACACCATTTTTTTGTGGGAATTATAATGATATTCATTGGAATTTTGCTGTGCAATAAATAGATAAGAGATTAAGACCCCATTCAAAATGACTTATTTCGAAGATCCAAACATTTCAAATATCCTAACAACCCTCGGTCCTGAGGTGTTCGGATAATTGAGGGTCTACTGTACCTCCAAATATATAAGCACTCCAGACAATTATATGTACATATATAATTCATACTCTTTTGAAAATCTTACGTCCTTTTCCCCTTATTGCTGCCGTATTTTAGGTTTCATTGGTGTGTGTTTGTGTGATGTGTATGGGATGTGTGTAGATCTTACAAAACTGGATTACATTTAAAAGGTTTACATAATGTTTAGAGAAAATTAGAAGCTCTCTCTCACACAACTTACAATAAACTCCCACACTCATTAAATATTCTCACGCACATGCATTACCTCACATGACTTAGTAACTCTTGTCTATTCTGTTACTTTCACTCTATATTTAACTTGCTAACTCTGACTTAACAGTGGGTTGTGAATATGACAGTGATTTAATATATCAAAAAGCACTCGGGACAGCGCCAAGTTCCAAGCTACTTGCAGAAAAGAGCCTGAAAGTTAAGCTCCATAATCATCTCGTTCATGTCACTGTTACAATTATGA
>WLWD01003096.1_pt1 | contig 17235 bp, 14 predicted proteins | sample 6712731 | NCBI WGS metagenome assembly WLWD01 (sample SAMN12718690, study PRJNA576275) | sponge metagenome | isolation source: marine sponge | host: Mycale hentscheli | place: New Zealand: South Island, Marlborough, Capsize Point | collected 2014-11-01
CATATCTTACAGGATACACATAACTCTGCAGGTAGATTGTCCCATATCTTACAGGATACACATACTCTGCAGGTAGATTGTCTCATATCTTACAGGATACACATAACTCTGCAGGTAGATTGTCCCATATCTTACAGGATACACATACTCTGCAGGTAGATTGTCTCATATCTTACAGGATACACATAACTCTGCAGGTAGATTGTCCCATATCTTACAGGATACACATACTCTGCAGGTAGATTGTCTCATATCTTACAGGATACACATAACTCTGCAGGTAGATTGTCCCATATCTTACAGGATACACATACTCTGCAGGTAGATTGTCTCATATCTTACAGGATACACATAACTCTGCAGGTAGATTGTCCCATATCTTACAGGATACACATACTCTGCAGGTAGATTGTCTCATATCTTACAGGATACACATAACTCTGCAGGTAGATTGTCCCATATCTTACAGGATACACATACTCTGCAGGTAGATTGTCTCATATCTTACAGGATACACATAACTCTGCAGGTAGATTGTCTCATATCTTACAGGATACACATACTCTACAGGTAGATTGTCTCATATCTTACAGGATACACATACTCTACAGGTAGATTTGTCCCATATCTTACAGAATACACATACTCTACAGGTAGATTTGTCCCATATCTTACAGGATACACATAACTCTACAGGTAGATTTGTCCCATATCTTACAGGATACACATACTCAACAGGTAGATTTGTCCCATATCTTACACATAACTCTGCAGGTAGATTGTCTCATATCTTACAGGATACACATACTCTGCAGGTAGATTGTCTCATATCTTACAGGATACACATACTCTACAGGTAGATTGTCTCATATCTTACAGGATACACATAACTCTGCAGGTAGATTTTCTCATATCTTACAGGATACACATACTCTACAGGTAGATTTGTCTCATATCTTACAGGATACACATACTCTGCAGGTAGATTGTCTCATATCTTACAGGATACACATACTCTACAGGTAGATTGTCCCATATCTTACAGGATACACATAACTCTGCAGGTAGATTGTCACATATCTTACAGGATACACATAACTCTGCAGGTAGATTGTCCCATATCTTACAGGATACACATAACTCTGCAGGTAGATTGTCCCATATCTTACAGGATACACATACTCTACAGGTAGATTTGTCCCATATCTTACAGGATACACATACTCTACAGGTAAATTTGTCCCATATCTTACAGGATACACATACTCTACAGGTAGATTTGTCCCATATCTTACAGGATACACATACTCTACAGGTAGATTTGTCCCATATCTTACAGGATACACATAACTCTGCAGGTAGATTGTCTCATATCTTACAGGATACACATACTCTGCAGGTAGATTGTCTCATATCTTACAGGATACACATACTCTACAGGTAGATTGTCTCATATCTTACAGGATACACATAACTCTGCAGGTAGATTGTCTCATATCTTACAGGATACACATACTCTACAGGTAGATTGTCCCATATCTTACAGGATACACATACTCTACAGGTAGATTTGTCCCATATCTTACAGGATACGCATACTCTGCAGGTAGATTGTCTCATATCTTACAGGATACACATAACTCTACAGGTAGATTGTCTCATATCTTACAGGATACACATACTCTACAGGTAGATTGTCCCATATCTTACAGGATACACATAACTCTGCAGGTAGATTTGTCTCATATCTTACAGGATACACATACTCTGCAGGTAGATTGTCTCATATCTAACAGGATACACATAACTCTGCAGGTAGATTGTCTCATATCTTACAGGATACACATACTCTACAGGTAGATTGTCCCATATCTTACAGGATACACATAACTCTGCAGGTAGATTTGTCTCATATCTTACAGGATACACATACTCTGCAGGTAGATTGTCTCATATCTAACAGGATACACATAACTCTGCAGGTAGATTGTCTCATATCTTACAGGATACACATACTCTACAGGTAGATTGTCCCATATCTTACAGGATACACATAACTCTGCAGGTAGATTTGTCTCATATCTTACAGGATACACATACTCTGCAGGTAGATTGTCTCATATCTAACAGGATACACATAACTCTGCAGGTAGATTGTCTCATATCTTACAGGATACACATACTCTACAGGTAGATTGTCCCATATCTTACAGGATACACATAACTCTGCAGGTAGATTTGTCTCATATCTTACAGGATACACATACTCTGCAGGTAGATTGTCTCATATCTTACAGGATACACATAACTCTGCAGGTAGATTGTCTCATTTCTTACAGGATACACATACTCTACAGGTAGATTGTCCCATATCTTACAGGATACACATAACTCTGCAGGTAGATTTGTCTCATATCTTACAGGATACACATACTCTGCAGGTAGATTGTCCCATATCTTACAGGATACACATAACTCTGCAGGTAGATTGTCTCATATCTTACAGGATACACATACTCTACAGGTAGATTGTCCCATATCTTACAGGATACACATAACTCTGCAGGTAGATTGTCTCATATCTTACAGGATACACATACTCTACAGGTAGATTGTCCCATATCTTACAGGATACACATAACTCTGCAGGTAGATTGTCTCATATCTTACAGGATACACATACTCTACAGGTAGATTGTCCCATATCTTACAGGATACACATAACTCTGCAGGTAGATTGTCTCATATCTTACAGGATACACATACTCTACAGGTAGATTGTCCCATATCTTACAGGATACACATAACTCTGCAGGTAGATTGTCTCATATCTTACAGGATACACATACTCTACAGGTAGATTGTCCCATATCTTACAGGATACACATAACTCTGCAGGTAGATTGTCTCATATCTTACAGGATACACATACTCTACAGGTAGATTGTCCCATATCTTACAGGATACACATAACTCTGCAGGTAGATTGTCTCATATCTTACAGGATACACATACTCTACAGGTAGATTGTCCCATATCTTACAGGATACACATAACTCTGCAGGTAGATTGTCTCATATCTTACAGGATACACATACTCTACAGGTAGATTGTCCCATATCTTACAGGATACACATAACTCTGCAGGTAGATTGTCTCATATCTTACAGGATACACATAACTCTGCAGGTAGATTGTCTCATATCTTACAGGATACACATACTCTACAGGTAGATTGTCTCATATCTTGCAGGATACACATAACTCTGCAGGTAGATTGTCTCATATCTTACAGGATACACATAACTCTACAGGTAGATTGTCCCATATCTTACAGGATACACATACTCTACAGGTAGATTGTCCCATATCTTACAGGATACACATAACTCTACAGGTAGATTGTCTCATATCTTACAGGATACACATAACTCTACAGGTAGATTGTCCCATATCTTACAGGATACACATACTCTACAGGTAGATTGTCCCATATCTTACAGGATACACATAACTCTACAGGTAGATTGTCTCATATCTTACAGGATACACATAACTCTGCAGGTAGATTGTCTCATATCTTACAGGATACACATAACTCTGCAGGTAGATTGTCTCATATCTTACAGGATACACATAACTCTGCAGGTAGATTGTCTCATATCTTACAGGATACACATACTCTACAGGTAGATTGTCCCATATCTTACAGGATACACATAACCCTACAGGTAGATTGTCCCATATCTTACAGGATACACATAACTCTGCAGGTAGATTTGTCTCATATCTTAAAGGATACACATACTCTACAGGTAGATTTGTCCCATATCTTACAGGATACACATAACTCTGCAGGTAGATTTGTCTCATATCTTACAGGATACACATAACTCTGCAGGTAGATTTGTCCCATATCTTACAGGATACACATAACTCTGCAGGTAGATTGTCTCATATCTTACAGGATACACATAACTCTGCAGGTAGATTGTCTCATATCTTACAGGATACACATAACTCTGCAGGTAGATTGCTCATATCTTACAGGATACACATACTCTACAGGTAGATTGTCCCATATCTTACAGGATACACATAACTCTACAGGTAGATTGTCCCATATCTTACAGGATACACATAACTCTGCAGGTAGATTTGTCTCATATCTTACAGGATACACATACTCTACAGGTAGATTTGTCCCATATCTTACAGGATACACATAACTCTGCAGGTAGATTTGTCTCATATCTTACAGGATACACATAACTCTGCAGGTAGATTTGTCCCATATCTTACAGGATACACATAACTCTGCAGGTAGATTGTCTCATATCTTACAGGATACACATACTCTACAGGTAGATTTGTCCCATATCTTACAGGATACACATAACTCTGCAGGTAGATTTGTCCCATATCTTACAGGATACACATAACTCTGCAGGTAGATTTGTCTCATTTGTTTCTGACTTCTTCCTTTGACTGGACAATGAAGATTTGGACGTCCAAACTACTCAATGAGAGACAAATCACAGTGAGTTGTCATGTCACTATTGTTGTTGCTATGGTTATCATCCAATCCTCTTCCTTGTCTAGAGTAAAGTGGGAGTTCCTCTGTGTTCATTGGAGAGTAACTCTGAGTACATCTATGATGTCCAGTGGAGTCCAGTGCACCCAGCAGTGTTCGCTAGCGCAGACGGAGAGGGAAAATTGGATATCTGGAATCTCAATATTGACTCTGAGGTGGGTGTGGTCACATTGATGAGCCTGCAGGGTGCTTTCACAGTCAAGCCCTTATACCCACACTCCTTTTTCATTCACATACCTACTCAAATACTCCTCTCAACCTTTACACTTAGTCGTGACCTTGCCCACAATCTCTACCCTTTAACCTCTCACTTGGGTTCACCATTAATCATGGTGTCCAATATTTTATTTATTGCCTATAAACTGTAACATCGTTTGTCATTTCACTTGTTGGCTTGTGATTAGGTGCCCATTCTGACGGAGAACCTGGATGCCACTGCGAGTAAGGTCTGCTGGTCCCCCAGTGGACAACACATAGCTGCAGGAGACTTTGAAGGCAAAGTTCACATCTTTGAGGCTGGAGAGGTGTGTTGCGATATTATTTTGAATATTTGCTATCTTGCATGTATATCTTGTTGGCTAGGCTTTGTGGCAACCTCAACCTGAAGATTGGACCCGGATGGAATCTCTGGTAGAGGAGTGGATAGAAACACAGGAGGTCTCCAGTGTGTCTCTCTCATGAGCAACATCCCATGCCAGCCATGAATGAATGAATAGTTGCAATATTGTAGACATCCTTTACCATGTGGAGTGTCTAGGTCCAATTTTATTCACCATTTTCATACCTGTATGACATATTTTAGTGCTTTTGAATATGAATCCACAAACTATAATTCCTGTGGGTGACGACGACGACTCGCCGTTTGAATTTTAAAGAGTGCGCATGCGTATAAAGGCCTAACTTGTACGCTTCAGTTCTGTAAAATGGTACTGGTTACTCTGCTACTGTGCGTGTTAGTTCTCCACTTAAATGGATCTGAAGGATCCAGGAGCTCGAGAGAGAAGATCTGTAGAAGTGATGGCGATATTCGATGTACAAATTTTAATTTAGATTTAAGGAAGGGGCGTTATTTTATATGGTAGCTCGCAATGAGTAACTATTTGTAGTAAACAAGTGTATCTGTACTTTACCAGTGTCGTGTGTGAGTAAAATCCTCATGGGTGTAGTAAGACGTTCTGGATTGTAGTAACTGTGTCTATTGTTCCAGCTCTTGAGAAGTGGGTTGAGGTTAGCAGAGTTCTCTGTGTGTCCACCACTCACTAGACACTCACCAACACATGAACATGCTGTGTTGACATGCCATCTACTTCATGTTGCACTTGATAGGTATCTGGCTTGAAGACCATCTATCCAGAGCTCATGGGGTATGTTTGTGTGTGTGTGTGTGCGTGCATTGTATTAGGTGGCTATATGATGGTTTGAATGTGTGTGTGTGTGTGTAGTTTCCCATCCAGCACAGGGTATTGAAAGGGTCCAGACAGGTACTGTACTGCTATGAGGGTGAATTCTGGTCCATCCCACCCAACCCTCTAGTCAGACTCTGGGACCACCTTCATATCACAATTGACACACCTCACCCAGACAGTCTGATCATCACTACTAGCAATGACTCCATCACAGTTTTGACCTCCACTAGACATCGTGGTGTATTATTTGGTCTATCCCCATATGAGAGCTCCTGCATTGCTATCAAACCAGCGCAAGGGTGGAGTGCACGTGAATACAAAATCTCTGCAACCTTCCATCTGATCCTCTTGTACCCGATTTTGTTCTTAGTGGGCAATTCTTTGCTGTTCTTATCGCCCAAGTACGGTAGAAATGCAGCGTCTGTGTACACGGCTGGTGTGCTTGTGGGCGTGCTCGGGTCAGTGCTCGTACTCCTCTACTTCATCAGTCGGCTCATTCCTGGGGTGAGCCAAGAGAAGTGTTTGATAAGGTTCTTGAATAAAGTGATTAGTTAGTTATTAACAGAGTTATACTTCCAATGAAAATAAGAACTTTGTCATAATATTGTATGTTGTTGACAATGTATTATAGCGAAATTTTGTGGGCCTTGGTATCCTTGCTGGAGGGACTACTGTGTATGGGACTCTCCTGTACTGGTCTAGAGAACTGCTGGTCCAGTACTGGTTCCATGTCCTGGTCTATGTGCTGGTCAGTGGACTCATCAGTTTTGCTGTGCTCTACATCAAAGGCGTGTCCAATCCTCGCACTATGGATGTGCTGAGCTGGACCCTGCAGCTATTGGGGGTGGGGCTGATCTATCTGTCCTCTTCTTCTCAGCTTACTTCTGTCATCCTCGTCGCCGTCAGTGTCCTCATTTATGCCACACCCCTAAAGTGAGCTGGTTGTGCATGTGTTGGAGGTTTGAGATGTACATGAAATGTTCCTGTGTTTAACGAGGACACACCCTTCAAAGTGATGTGCATAATCTAGACTATGAGAGAAACTACTGGTGTGGTTTCAACACTCACTGGTGTGTATTTAACACTCACTGGTGTGGTTTAACACCCACTGGTATATTTTCATGTGTCATACTACTATAAAGTTTGAAAATGTACTGTGCATCTGCTACTATAATACACATCCATTCAGTGATACACACACACATACGTACATACATAGTTATAATGTTGAATTGTCACGCCTTTTCTTCAGTTATGTTTAGTGATAGGGCCAGTTACTATGGGAGGGGTGTGGCTGAGTGGGCCAATGCCATCAGCACAACAGCTGTTTATAACATTACGTATGTGTTCAGACCCGGCGAGGTGATGAGGAATGTTTGGAGTGGTCTATGGTACGTCTGGTACTGGGTCTTCCCGCCTAAACTACCACCTTGGGAATACATTACAGTGGAGGTGAGGCATTGAGGGGGAGGGGCTCGTTGGATTTTACTACATGTGCTGTGTGTGTGTGTGTGTGTAGCAATATGAAGAGCAAGGTAGAGTAGAGACGAGGAAGGCTCTGGACAAGCTAAGACGTGACTACATCAGTGGCAGATTGAACACAAGTTGCCTTAGTAATCGTGCCCGGTAAGTTTGTGAAGATACGTGACAGAATTCACGTGAATTCACGTGACTGTAACCATGGGCGGGTGTCGTGCTTGGATCTGACCCCTCCCTCTCTAAATACAGGTGTGATAGCAGTCTGTCAGTATTCTCTAATGGAATGCAATAAAGAATGCAGGTGTCTCTGGGGGCATCTATTAATAGTTGGTTACTATGGAAATGGTGACATCATAGGATGTGACTACTTTAATTGCTGTAATGAATAGAGTTAATAAGAAATGTGTGGGTGCGGTAGTGTGTAGCCACGTCAAATACTACTATGTGTAGGACTGATAGTAGTGGGTGGAGCTTGTTCTGATATGTGTGTGTTATAATAGATTTGATCGGTTTGGTCGTGGCGAGGATCATGTGACCGGGGACGAGCAAGCCAGCCATTACTGGGAGTTTACAGAGGAGTTTGATGAAGAAGATGATATGTACATCGGTGAAGAGTCACCTGAGAGTCAGAGCTCTAGCACCACACAAATCATTCACAGACACCATAACACAAGTTCATTCAGCTCCTCTAGCTCCTAACAACAATTTTTTGTAATAATATGTGTGTAGTCTGAAGCCCTAGCAATTATGAGAGGACGGATGGGAGGAAGCCTGGCTTTGAATATGATATAGACGTGCATACCGGATGCGGCTGCTCTCTGCTTCTCAGACATAGTTCCTTTTTATACCATACAAGGAAATTTATTTTAAAAATAGAACACATGACTTGTGCGTCATTGTGTGGATTAAATATAGCAGGCTTGTTCGTATAAAAAGCGGCTCTGGGCTAGCATGATTCAGCATTCAAGCGCATTTCAGAATTTCTTCGTGTGTGAGATTAGTAAACAGCTTTTGTTAATATTGAACAGCAGAAGCCAATGGATGTCTTAGACACTACTGAGTTTTTCGGGGAGGACTCCCAAGTTCCTCCTTTCTACAGACTCAATTCAGAGGTCAAAGAAAAGCCTTCGACTTTCGAAGATGGGCGCGCTGACCTCCACCTAATGAACAGTTCGACGCCTTCCCCCAGTTCTTCCAGTCAAGCCAGTTTCCATTCTAACTCTGTGAATGGAGTAGACTCCTGGTGGATGCCCACACTTCAAAACGGCTTGGAATTTCCTGTATCCCAAGGAGATGAGCTTTTGGCTCTTTCCCTGTGTGTAGCTGGAGGCTTGAGCGACAGTGAACTAGAGGCACAGGGCGATGTGGATGAAGGATTCGATGAAGAATTTGAAGAGAAGGACTTGACAGAGTCTGACTCTAACAATAGACAGCTTCAGACTTATGCCATGCAAGACCTAGACCCCAAGGAAGTTCAACAGTTGCTTGGGGAGGAGCAACTCTTACAATTAGAGGACTTTGATTTGGGTGTGGATATATTGGACAGGGAGGCCCAGCCCATTGTGGCCCCAGTGTCTGTAGCCAGTAGTCCTATGTCAGAAGCCTGCTCACCTGACCAAGTGTTGTCTCGTAGCCCGACCCCTGGACTGGATGTCCACTCTCATGCTTTACAGAGAAACCGATGGAATTTGAGCAACGACTGCCACTTACCTTCTAGTCCAGTGGCTTCTAGTCCATTAGCATCTAGTCCAGGCTCTGCTAGTGAAGATGGTATGGGATTTGGAGATAATATTACGGATTACTCGCCGGACCAACTGGCAATGCTTGTATCGGCATGTACTACAGACAGGAACCAGACCAACTATGACCACATCCCTCTCATGGATCTGAGCGAGACCATTGCCCTGGCATCAGCTAATCCTCTGATGGCCTCTGAACCTACCAATTTGGACCTCCAGTCTATGCAGCAGTTTATCCACGGCCATCTACCAAGTCTCCTACCATCAACCAACACCGACTTCTCTTCCACATCTGACATTCCTCACTTGACCAGTCAAGTCCTCATGGACTCAAGTCACATTTTCTCCAACTTAAACTTCTCTAACTTGAGCAATGACATCACTAGCGATGCGTCACAATATCGTCACCCTCCTCCTCCATCATCACCTGTCTCCATGTCATCAACCACTACTCACACCTCTACACCACCTTCTCCTTCGCCGTCCGTGGAACACGATGACTTCTCCATTGAAGAAAGAAGGATCATTGATATGCCGTGGTACCAGTTCAGGAAGGTTCTAGATGATGCTACGGTATGTGACCCCAAGAAAGAGGATATGAAGAACATTCGAAGGAAAGGCAAGAATAAAGCTGCTGCTAAGGTCTGCAGGCAGAAGAAACTACGAAACATCAAAGGCTTAGAGCATGAAGTACAAGAATTGAAGAAGATGAAGCAAAACATGGCCTTTAAGAGTCGTTCGCTTGAGCGAGAAATAGCACAACTTAAAAAGAAATACCAACAAGGAAGATGACCACGCCCACCTATCAGACTCACCACCATCCAATTCAACCTTTGCACCATATTTCAATATCACTGATCACCCTAGACTTATTTATTACTGTAAATTATTATTACATTAAAAATTTAAATAATAACAAATATCACTGATCAACCTCGACTTATTTATAATGCATTAATGGAATTTACAGTGTCTACTATGATGAGAAAGATGGCCATTGGGTGTGGCTTCTCTGTCTGAAAGATTATCATTGGGTGTGGTCATACTGTCTGAATTGGCCGAGCTGTCTGTGTCAGAAGAAGTGCCACTCTCTTCCTCCTCCTCCTCTTCACTGCTACTTTCTGTGGGCAAGTCCTTATCTGAACACAAGCACGCGTGTGGTAGAGTTACAGGAGCTGGTTATGTAAAGGTCACATGATCTAAAATTTAATTATTAAACATCGGGAATACCGGTTATGAATAGCCTAAACACATGGAGTGCCTTCACCTCTGAAAATTATTTCAACATGCTATAATGCATGAAAACCAACCACTTCATAAATGACACTCTTCCAATAGCAGGACAGGACACCACTTACCTAGCTGCAGTCGCTCCTCCAATATCGGCAGAAACTGTCTGGCTACCTGATTATCTGGTTCCAATCGAAGAATATGACCACACAAAACATGAGCAGCTCTAAACTGGTCTCCAACACAGCAAGACACAAACTACAGCACACACAAACAAACTAACACGTGAATCTAACAGCAATATAAACACACCACACTGATCACTGGATACACCCACACTGATCACTGAACACACCCACTCACTAGACACACCCACATCACTGATTACTGGACACACATTCACACTGATCACTGGACACACCCACACTGATCACACCCACACTGATTACTGGACACACCCACACTGATCACGTACAATATGAGTGTACTACACCCCTTCTATCCTTTCTCTCTCTCTCTCTCAGCTAACTGACCTCAGTAAGAAGAGTGAGAGGAGCTTTATCTAGCCCCTGTAGTTCACTGAGCTGCAACTTCACACCAGCATTCTTTAAAACAGTTTCATCATCATAATCATCATCATCATCCTCATCCTCTTCGTCCTCACTAGTTTCCTCACTGCTGTTATCTTTATCTCTCTTCTCTTCAGTATTTCCTTCCCCTGTGGTGGTTTTTACTCCATTAAACTGTGAATTGGCTGCACCAAGAGTGACACTAGCTGCAGCATCGCTAGTTGCCATAGTGATCGGGTTGCTGTCTCTAAGTTTAAAACAACAATAAACTTCAAATTTGCAATGTGAAATTTTTGATCTCTCCTCTTTCACTAACAGCTCTACATTACACCCTCCCACAGCCACTGCTACCCTCCCAGCTCCACCCCCTCCCCTCCCCCTTTCTCTCACACTTGCTCCACCATCCCTTCCCTTACTTCAAACTGATAAATCAAGAACAACTGGAGGATAGATCCTTCGCAGTCATTCTGACACTATACTGCTTACTGCAGCACACACCATTTCGGCAATGATTGCTGCGCTCATCAATAATACAAGTATTTTAATTTTACTAACAGCGTATTAATAGATTCAAAATGGCCGCTGCGGATAAATTTGCCCGATTCGGAGACAAGAGAAAACTAGTTAGTGAGCTTTGTGCGATCACGATTGGGGCATATTTTTAAAAAAATTTGCTTTAGAATTCTGATACTAAAGGCTACGACGACTATGTGGAGGGAGTAGAGGCTGATGAAGTTGCATCACTGGAGACTCCTTTATCAGAGGTCAGTTGTAGTCGCTGGTTGTAGTAAGATCTGCAATACCTGGTGATGGGATCTGGTGACAGGGCCTGCTGGACCTGGTGGCGGGACGTGCAGGACCTGGTGACAGGACCTGCTGGACCTGGTGGCGGGACCTGCAGGACCTGGTGGCGGGACCTGCAGGACCTGGTGGCGGGACCTGCAGGACCTGGTGGCGGGACCTGGTGACAGGACCTGAGTGACAGGACCTGCTGGACCTGGTGGCGGGACCTGCAGGACCTGGTGGCGGGACCTGCAGGACCTGGTGGCGGGACCTGCAGGACCTGGTGGCGGGACCTGGTGGCGGGACCTGCAGGACCTGGTGGCGGGACCTGCAGGACCTGGTGGCGGGACCTGCTGGACCTGGTGGCGGGACCTGCTGGACCTGGTGACGGGACCTGCAGGACCTGGTGACGGGACCTGCAGGACTTGGTGGCTGGACCTGGTGACAGGACCTGCTGGACCTGGTGGCGGGACCTGCAGGACCTGGTGACGGGACCTGCTGGACCTGGTAGCGGGACCTGCTGGACCTGGTAGCGGGACCTGCTGGACCTGGTGCTGACTCTTGAACTATATATATTTTTATTTTTTCCCCTCTGTGGTCATGTGGGTACCAGGGGGTGTGGTTAAGTTGGTGTGGGTGTTGTGGTGTGTCGGGCAGATGTACTCTGCCCCCGTTACTCTTTTATCCAGGATAATCGTGGCTTCAAATTAATCCAATTGATGGGATGGAGTTCTGGTTCAGGACTCGGCAAGTACAGGCAAGGTCAGTCAGTCAGTTAGTCTGTCAGTCAGTTAGTCTGTTAGTCTGTCAGTCTGTCTGTCAGTCAGTCAGTGAGTGAGTTAATTTAGATAACTCATTATGAAACATAATAGAATATTATTAGTGACTTCTGTGCCGAAAATAACATTTATATAAATATTACCACCAACTCTACTTAAATAATCATCCAGTTGACTCCTCCCAGTCTTACTAGACGTGTCAATGTAAACTCGACTGGTGTTTTGCTTTTGAATTCTAAATATTCTTATTTCAGGTCGCAAGTACCCTGTACCGTTTGAAATGAAGGATGACCATATGGGCTTGGGCAGGTGGACTATGGAGGTGGGTGTGTGGGAGGTGTGGTGGGTGTGGCTATTCAGCTGGTGTATTTGTGTGTTTATTTAAGTTGGAGCAAGCCCAAGAAACAACAGAGCGAAGACGTCAACTGGAAGCAGAGAAGGAACTGACAGAAGATCTGATAGAGCAATACGAGCTCCAGGCAGAGAAGGACAAGAAACTCTTGGAGACGCTCACGGAAATGAACAAGTCCTTCTATTGTGAACTTTGTGACAGACAATACACCAAATACTCCGAGTATGAGAACCACATCAACTCTTACAGCCACCACCACCAACAGGTAAGGTGTGGTCCAGCCTGTGTCTCGCTGGGTTTGACTTAAATCTGCTGTTATAGAGACTACGAAGTTTGAAAGAATATGAAACGGGGAGAAGATTTGGTAAGAGAGTGAGGGGTGTGGTCTAGTATGTGATGTAATCACAATGGGTTTGTGTAGGAGGCCATAGAAATGTAGAAGAGGAGCGGGAGAAGATGCTGGCTGCCCAGATGGTGGCCATTGAACGAGCACAAATGAGACTAAAACAACAGCAGAAGTAAGTATGTGTGTGTGTGTGTGTGATTCCATGCATGTGACTGTGCACATGTGTACAGACAGATGCGTGGGCATGCTCCAGGGTTCAAGCCTGTTGGTGACGATACCTCCAGCTCCAAGTCACAGGTCACCACTAACATCATAGGTATCAAGAGAAATGTGCAAGCTTCTGCTAGCGGCAATTCAAAGACAGACACTCCAGAGAAAAAATCTAAACTTGCCAAGTATGGCATGAAGTTCCAGTCTGCAGGAACACTCATGTCAATTGGTGACCAAATAGGCAAGGACACGCCCCTACGGCAGCAAACTGCCCAGGATCAACTCAAAGGAACGCTCAGTCCGAGCAAGACTGTAGCAGAAGGCTCTTCAAAAACTGACAGCAAAAGTAGTAGCTTGTCAAGTAAGCTACTAGCTCATTATACTACTGCCAAATGGGATAAGGCTGGAGACTTCGAGAAACGATTGAAGGAAGCAAAGGAGAAAGAACATGAAATTAGAGTGGAGAAGGCTCCTCCTCCTTTGAAAAGTCGTCAAAAAGAGCTAAACATGGACAATTATTCTGGTAGTGAAGATGAGGAGGAAGACTTCAGTGTCAATGCAAGAACTATCATAAAGAAACCTGCGAAGTTTAAATTTAATTTGGCTAAGAAGTTGTAATTGTTTCTTGTACTGTTGTTTTACACTAATTGTTGTTATTAACGCGCACCTCCGTTGCCCTGGGGACAGATTTTGTGAATAACATTAAATTTGAGTAAAATGTCTGGGAATGAGTCGTCTGTAGGTGATGTAGCTGCTGTGTGGGACGTCAAGCTACCTGATGGCAATCATAGAATTATCTTTGAACATGGAACAACGTCAGGAAAGCGCGTCATAACGGTGGATGACAAAGAGGTGCGTTAAATTGTTCAGGACGCAACGAACCTGGGCTCTATTGAGTACGAGTAATCTAGGTAGGTTTTTGCTGCGTTAACATCTTCAAACGTGTCTTACAATTCTGTAATAGAGTATGATATGGCTGAAGCTTATAAGTTGTCCACGTTCTGGTAGCGTGCATAATAGTAGCTCATGTTCCAAGCTCCACACAGTATCATTACTGACCGCACCTGTCTCTGTCCTTCACTGTCTCCATGACACCTGTCTCTGTTTTATTTCCTCTTTGGTATGTTGGATGTGTTGTGTCAACACAAATAATTAGCGATCCTGAAATGCGACATAACAAAGACTACTACATTAGGAAAAGATAACTAAACTGGAATAATATAAGATTCAACATTATCACTCACAGGAACCATTCATTGTTTCCATAGAAACTTGTGCTTTCAGTTAATATAATTATTGCTATTAGTTGAGCTTTCAGTTGTTTGTCACACACTTAAAAAAAAATATATTTGAACACAATTTCCGAGAAATTATTAGTTTATTGTCACTAGAGTTTCACTAGCATCATGGCCAGTGACTAGTTGATAAGACTAGGCTGATCACAGCATGTTGAATGCATCATGGCCAGTGACTAGTTGATAAGACTAGGCTGATCACAGCATGTTGAATGCATCATGGCCAGTGACTAGTTGATGAGACTAGGCTGATCACAGCATGTTGAATGCATCATGGCCAGTGACTAGTTGATAAGACTAGGCTGATCACAGCATGTTGAATGCATCATGGCCAGTGACTAGTTGATAAGACTAGGCTGATCACAGCATGTTGAATGCATCATGGCCAGTGACTAGTTGATAAGACTAGGCTGATCACAGCACGTTGAATGCATCATGGCCAGTGACTAGTTGATGAGACTAGGCTGATCACAGCACGTTGAATGCATCATGGCCAGTGACTAGTTGATATAGACTAGGCTGATCACAGCACGTTGAATGCATCATGGCCAGTGACTAGTTGATGAGACTAGGCTGATCACAGCACGTTGAATGCACCATGGCCAGTGACTAGTTGATGAGACTAGGCTGATCACAGCACGTTGAATGCACCATGGCCAGTGACTAGTTGATAAGACTAGGCTGATCACAGCACGTTGAATGCACCATGGCCAGTGACTAGTTGATAAGACTAGGCTGATCACAGCACGTTGAATGCATCATGGCCAGTGACTAGTTGATAAGACTAGGCTGATCACAGCACGTTGAATGCATCATGGCCAGTGACTAGTTGATATAGACTAGGCTGATCACAGCACGTTGAATGCACCATGGCCAGTGACTAGTTGATATAGACTAGGCTGATCACAGCACGTTGAATGCACCATGGCCAGTGACTAGTTGATGTATAGACTAGGCTGATCTGCATATAAACTATGTACTGGGTATGTTAGCTATTGCATATATGTACATGTGTGTGTTTCCGGTGACCGCCAGTGTGCTGGCCAGCCAATTATAGAATAATGACATGGTACTACCGCCAGTGTGCTGGCCAGCCAATTATAGAATAAGACATGGTACTACTTGGCTCAGGCAGCCATCAATGTTTGATGATACTTTACCACTTTTAGCAATATATGGGTCTAGCCTTTCACATTCATTGCCCAAGATCTCAACTTATAGTTCTCAAAATGCTCGAAGGCATGTGCTATAAATTGCTGGAGATTGACAGTAGACACTGAGAAATTGTTGATATAAGTGTCACACTGAACAATACGTTTTCTGCGAGTACAATACTTGAAACTATTGAGGTTACTCCGACTTCAAAGACACTTACCGTAGTTGAAGGCATGCCAAGTAGACAGTAGGGCAGGACAACTCTCCACTGAGTAATGATGACCTTTTGACCTATTTCAATCATCTAATGGAAAATGATTAATTCCCAGCCCCTCAGCACTGTCAGTTCACACAACACGTATAGACTAGGCTGATCACAGCACGTTGAATGCATCATGGCCAGTGACTAGTTGATAAGACTGCCACCACCCCTGAGTCGGCAGTATTCTGGTGCTGGTTCCCTCCCACACAACACGTCTCCTAATCAGCACGCACACTGCAGGATTTGCCACATTAAGATACTATCCGCACAATTACTGCCATTGTTAATTCACACTAGAGTTCAGAGGTCCACATTGTTCATTCACACTAGAGTTCAGAGGCCACATTGTTCATTCACACTAGAGTTCAGAGGTCCACATTGTTCATTCACACTAGAGTTCAGAGGTCCACATTGTTCATTCACACTAGAGTTCAGAGGTCCACATTGTTCATTCACACTAGAGTTCAGAGGTCCACATTGTTCATTCACACTAGAGTTCAGAGGTCTACACATTGTTCATTCACACTAGAGTTCAGAGGTCCACATTGTTCATTCACACTAGAGTTCAGAGGTCCACATTGTTCATTCACACTAGAGTTCAGAGGTCCACATTGTTCATTCACACTAGAGTTCAGAGGTCCACATTGTTCATTCACACTAGAGTTCAGAGGTCCACATTGTTCATTCACACTAGAGTTAAGAGGTCCACATTGTTCATTCACACTAGAGTTCAGAGGTCCACATTGTTCATTCACACTAGAGTTCAGAGGTCTACATTGTTCATTCACACTAGAGTTCAGAGGTCCACATTGTTCATTCACACTAGAGTTCAGAGGTCCACATTGTTCATTCACACTAGAGTTCAGAGGTCCACATTGTTCATTCACACTAGAGTTCAGAGGTCCACATTGTTCATTCACACTAGAGTTCAGAGGTCCACATTGTTCATTCACACTAGAGTTCAGAGGTCCACATTGTTCATTCACACTAGAGTTCAGAGGTCCACATTGTTCATTCACACTAGAGTTCAGAGGTC
>WLWD01005520.1_pt1 | contig 17215 bp, 20 predicted proteins | sample 6712731 | NCBI WGS metagenome assembly WLWD01 (sample SAMN12718690, study PRJNA576275) | sponge metagenome | isolation source: marine sponge | host: Mycale hentscheli | place: New Zealand: South Island, Marlborough, Capsize Point | collected 2014-11-01
GCTACTTCTGACTCAAATTCTTATGCTAGTGATGTCGTAATTGAAGATTTGCCACTTATTGACCATCATGCATTTATTAGTGTTGTGAATTCTGCGGTAAAGGGTGATCTAATGCTAAAGTGTCGAAGTCCTTCTTACTCAGTATGTGTGTACCTCTCGTGTGTCAATATTGATATTGCCAGTGTTCTTCGATGCTTCATCATATAAATAACTCTTGAAGTAGATGACATGTAGAACTGTCTCACTCATCTATTATACTCTAATGTCATCTAACATGCTCCATTGTCATGACGATATTATCAGTATTTGTTTCAGCAACATAGCATATAGTAGTTATTTTTGGTATGATATATGAAAATAGTCTCGTGTAGCCAGACCCTTTACCTACCTTCCCAGTGTAGCAGTAGGTAAAGGGTCTGGCTACGCGAGACTAATACAAAAAATGAACGAACTACATAACACCTTTGCCACCTTATGTAATTTTGGGTTTTAGCCTCTTACTGGAAATAGTTTTGCCTCCTCAATGAATAGTATTTGCTATCAGTAATCAGACACCACTTGTGGGCACTTTGTCTACAGAGACAGTCTCCCTAGCAATGTTGCTGTCTTTAATAGTGTCACTGTTTAGTACTTGTTGCCTTTCCTTGCAGTGACAAGAGACAACAACACTTGCAGCTCTTGTCACATTTATACTGTCCAGCCATTCTAGGCATGTCCTTCCTCGTCATCTCTCTCTCTCCACAACAATCGACAAGCTAAAGCCCAACTCCAGTAATACATGTACATGCTGATTTAAACCTATAATAATATTAACATAATAATTAATTATAATAATAGTAATGAATAACAATAAACCTGCTAAAACAGGAACAACTCGTGTATTCTTGGATGCCCAGAATATACCTGTACACAAACTAACCTCTCTCTCTCTCTACGAAGCAGACTAAGTAGATATTCAAATTCAATTGTTATGAATAATGAATGAAACATTTGATGTAAAATGATTTACATACGTCTGATATACAAAAAACAACAACAAAAAATAAAAAATAAACTTCAAGCTTGCCTAAGTACATTCCTGCGGCAAATCTAATTATGCATGCATCTCTAAAGTGTTTGTTTGTTTGTCTGTTTGTTGATTCTACGTATCATAGAGTGGGTGGAGGATAAAGACCGAGTGGCTGATGAATAGGAAGATAAGTCCACCCTCACTCTCATTCAGGTCATGGAGAGAGTCCCTGCTCCCTGGCCGAAGCCGACTCCTTTAGGACCAAACTGCTTTCCATAGCACGCTGTGAGGACAAGGAATAGCATCATCATCACTTGTACTGCTAGTGGTGTGCTCGAGCTCAAACTCAGCTAGCTAAGCTATACACACAGTTACAATGTCTGCACTTCAGCAGCATTTCTTAGAGCTAAACTATACTAGAGTCTCTCTAGAGGTTGCAATAAATAATAATAATAATAATAATAATAATTAATAATAATAATTAATAACTAGTGATGTGCTTAAGCACAAATGGCGAGCGAGCCTAAAGACTATACTATTTTTATATGAGTGATTTTGACTTCTAACACTGAAGCTACTGAAAATAAGGTCCAGTTTTTAAATTTAGCATACAGGGTAAAGGGATTTCAGTGCCATAGTAACAACTCTCTGCAACTGCTTGAATTGAAGGGAAAAAACAACAAAACAATGCACGTTATTTAAAAGTTTTCTTTGTGATATTCTTTAGCTAAGTAGTGGTTGTAACACACAATGGACACAATGGACGTGCACCTACACAGACTTACCTTCGCAGTAGTATAGTGGACAATGTATTTTCAAGTAAATACTGTTGCGCACAGCTTATAACCATGACAAAGAGCACATTGACTTACCACCGCCACTAACTCAAATAGAAATGGAGTCCTGTAAGTTTTCCTGCAGCCAGTAAAAGAATCAAAAAGGTCAAAATTCAATTCTAGGGTGATAACGGTTACTGAATGTGGGCGTGTAAAGCAAGGATTCTGTTTAGTGAATGTTTAGGACCCAACTAACCAAAAACGCGAGGGTCAAAGTAAACAAAATTGTCTTACGTACGTTCCATCCATATATCCCAAATAAATCAATAACAAACGAATCCCCATTTTCGATTGTGTTAACCTGTAAAAAAAAGGTGTCTCACTCGCTACGCTCGCTCGCCAATAATAATAACAATAAAAAAATAATAAAATAATAATAATAAAATAATTAATAACAACAACAACAACAATAATGTTTGTTGGACAGTTTTTTGCCTACCTTTACAGTATATCTGTCCATCTTTGTCGGCCACAGTAGTGGAGTCAAGCTTCTTGTTGCAAGTAGCACAGCTGAAGCAGCTCTTATGCCACGCCTACACAAACAAACGACCACGCAACCCACACAGATGCGGTAAGGTGATATCACACATCACTGACAACTGAGACAGCACGAGTGCCTCTACAATACAATGCCAAGCCTTAATAGACACAGAAGAAAACACCACGGAATGTCTTCAACCCTCTGCCATGACAGATGTATGGATGTGACAGAGATTTGGTTGAACTGGTGGTAAGTGATAGACCAGTTAGACTGAACAATCTGGTATCTGGTAAAGTAGATTTTAACTTACGGGAGCTTTCCAGACACATGGAAATGGATGTTATAATCCTTTCACAAAGTATACAAAAAAAAGGAAAAATTGGGCAAGACAATCTGTTGGGTACAGAAGGGTCTGAGTGTGATGCATTAACTTTGTACCAATGAAACCCTTTACCCATTTCTACGTTCACGCTGCATAAGTATACATGTATTAGCAGTCAACTTAACAGAAAAAATCCTGAATAACAGCAACACACCACAGTGGAACCTCTCCAACATAACAGTCTGGTACTGGTCAGTCACTTAACCCAAACAAAGCATTCACAAATGGCATGCACAGTGACATATACATAGCTTAAGAGTACAGTTACATCCATTCCACAGAGCCAGCCATGCTCTGGTCTCTTAGGGAAGTCTCAATAGGTAAAGGGTCACTTACACTGCCAGCTCCAATGATCTTCTCAGCCATATATACGGCTTTCCCGCATCGTGGACACTGATCTGCCCCTCCGAATGATGCTCCTCCTCCACCTCCAGAACTACCTCCACTTCTTCCCGATCCTTTAGTGACACCATAGCTGGAGTAGCCGGTGGGACCGGAGGCTGCGCCAGTCGGCTGCTGTTGCCGCTGATCTGCAGAAGCGAGCATTAAGTAGTATACAGTCAGGGCTTCATACAGAGGGGGGAGGGGCCTGGAATCCCCCCCAAAAAATCTGAATTTTTAATTTTAACCCCACCCCCCAAGAAATCTGAATTTTTTTATTATAATTATAAATAACTCAGAGCAAAATTCTTTTATTATAAAAAAAAGAAGTAAATCAAAGGACAATTCTTCCATTTTTTTTTATATTTTTAATCTCTAGAACTTCATCAAAGTTTACAGCCGAAAGTTCAGGCCCCTCAGTAGTAATTCCCATGAGCCGACCAAGGTTTTGGTCAGTGATACTGTTGAGTATGTGTGGGGGTGTTAAAGAGTTTCATACAACAGAGATTAGCTGGTGCAGAGTATGCACTTTATCAACACCTTACTTTACATAGAAATCTGAAACCCTTTACCAATTAACCTATTGAATCCCAGCACACTTCTTGTTGTTGCTGGTGTGTGTGCATACGTGACCATCAGGAAAAATTGGGCGCACAACAGACTTACACCTCTGTCAGCACCTAGATATTGAGCTATCAAGTTTTGTAGCCATAGCTTCAACCATTGCTGATGTACACAGCCTGTTTGAATCCATAGGCTTCTTTAACCGATTAACCCCGATTGACGCGTACACGCGTCTAAATTGGAAAATTCGATAACCGCGGAGGACGCGTCAAAGCGTCAAAAATGCGTCTCCGCGTCCACTTCGCCCTACAGCTTTGTGGAGTCAAGGAAGCCACCAATCACAATTGCAGACGATTCTATATTGTTGTAAGTATCTTTTAGGCTTATAAAATACATAGACTTCCATAAGAAAATGTTGAGTAAATTTTGTCACAACAATAAGACTTCCTTCTTATAAAGTATAAATTGAAAATATATTTCATAATAATAATAAAGGTACACAGAATAATTTTTACAAACCAATATTACTTTAGCTATAACTGCTCATTATATGACAAGTAGAAAGCTATCTTGGCAAGTGGAACACTGGCACTTCAGCATCCTAGTGATGAAGACAATATTCTTGATCTGGCACAGCATGGCAGTGACCAGGATGGCAGTAACTCTGGTGGTAGTGATGAGGAGTTTGATGACAGGAAGAATGACTTCAGTGCTGATGGGTGTAGTGACTGTAGTAGTTACTAGATGGTCAAGGACTCTGCCGAGAGAACGGAATTGATGATTCTGAAAGGTAGCGATTCTACAGGAATTTCAACCACATTCTTTATAGGAAAAAGTAAAAACAAATATTATTGTTATATAACAGGTGAGACTGCAGGGAGCCCTCTGACATATACTTCTATTATGTTATGACCAGTTGCACTTGATAGTAAGATCACAAGCTATTCTGTCAACAATGCAGCCTACCAGCACATCAAAAGTAAAGACACCTTGGAGTACCAAACTAAATACACTCAAATATTCTATCATTCATTTGTGATGTACTCTTTTTCATACACAAAAGCCAATAAAAAAGCTTCTCTGTTCACAAAATTTATAACAGATGCTCAGTTCAAAATAATACACACCCTACAAATTCTTCCTGATTGTAAGACAAATGTGTACAAAAACACTTTCTCTTACCTCTATGATCCAGTAGCAAACTGCTTCAGCCATGAAACCATACTTCCAACCTTACTAGAGTGCTTACTAAGAGCCGCGGTGTGATGCCATAAAAGTTTTTGCCAAACGGTGCGAGTACTTTGTTATTTTTAAGTCGGGAACAGCTCCTTAGCGTCGAATTTATGCTTTCCCGATAGCCTAGAGCGTACTCTATCGTTCGATAATACTGTCCCCGAGGCAATCTTCAACCGTTCATCTTCTCTCTCTCGTTTAGTGTCACCCTCCCACCAAGCAATCAATCCTCTGTGTCTCGCGTGCGCCCGTGACCGCATTACGTAAGGCGCAATTAAAATTATTATTCGCGTGTAATCGGTTAAATAAGTAAATAATCTTTTCCTAAAGCTTACACATGCCGCGTTGTGCCCGTATGCAGTCACAAATATAAAATATATATTTACTTCAACTAAATCAAGCATTAGTATGTAATACTAATCACAGTTGAGTCCACAGAATTAAAACACTAGGACCATGAATAATACAAGCACATATACCTGACCATATCTCGCTCGCCAAATGCAACAATTAAACTTCAGCGCTGCCTCCGCTAGTACCATTGCTCTCAATTCGCAGTGCTATGGAGAGCACTAAAAGGAAAGACGCATACTGTCTGATGAAGATGACAATCAAAAGCGCCAGCTTTCTTTACGCAAGGTGCGCATGACCTTTCTTTCCGCATTTTCCCAGTTCTGCAGTATAGACACACATGTAACATTTCAAATATATTATTCATGCTTGCAAGACTACCAAACATACCGTTCCTAAATCTTTATAGCTTCTCTTCGCACATGTTGCGAGCCTACAATGAGCGCAACTTGGTAGAACCCGCAAACTCTTAAAAATAACAACAAGCAAAATAAAGTAAACCATAGTTAACAGGGCATAAGAATATTTCGCCGGGGGAGGGAAGGAAATTTGTAGTCACAAAAACGGTGGAATCAATACTTTAGTGTTTCAAGTAAACGCTCATAAAGTGAAATGACTACAACATGATGTTGCAGAAATACTGGACAAATCACTGGAGAGTGGTCAAGTTCGTACATCTTATACTGATTTTTTTTTTTTTTTAATTAATCAGGATGAAAATTTAGGGGGGGAATCCACTGGGCTTCCATATCTATATGAAACCCTGGTTTGATAAGCTGAATTAGCTGACCCAAACTTTTCACTCACTCTTGCCAGCTTCAAATGTATTGCAGTAAATGTTTGTTTTGTTAGTGAACTACAATGTACAATGTCACATTCCAAGTGCTTCATAATGGCCAGTTACACACCAAAAAGTTTAACCTTGTTAAGTAGCAGAAATTTTTATTACTGGTTCCTTCCCTTTCAAGGCATCTGCCAAACTTCAAAGACAGCTAACTAAATTATCAGGGGCTATCAAAGTGTCAAGTCTGCATTCCAATCATTTCCAGCACCAGGAAGTTTCAAAAGACATCTCCATATATGGTCAAATAAAACACCAACAACACCATGCCACTGCCAAACCAAGCAGCCACAAAAGAATATTCCCTGCCAACCCACTGGATGTAGAACAAAACTCACTTTCATGGCCTCCAGCTTCTGAAGCTAATGTGCCTGCACCTCCCCCATAGCCATAACCTTTCAGACCAAAGCTACGTCTGTGGCAAGACTGGCAATACAGAGTGCCTTCATTCTCTGCCATTGTGCTACTGCAAGTTGGAAGAATAATATCAATTAGCTTTAATATATATAACTATAAAACGCCTCACCTGTCCAGCATTTTGCCACAACTGCTACACTTGAAACACATCTTATGGTACTTGTTCCCCGCAGCAACCACCTCCTCAGCGAAATACACGGTTTTGCCACATGCTGGGCATTTAGCCCCGCCGCCGAATCTTGACATGGCTACAAAACGAGCGCAAAACAAGGACCTCCTAGATTCAAACTTGACAGACAGAAGAGAGATGAATAGAAGTGGCAGGAATGGCTTCAGCTGGGTAGTCTTTAAGCGGTTGATGTATTGGGCGTGGTCAAAATAGTTTTGGTTCGATATCTGGACGATAAATTAAATGCACAAGTGGCGTCATGTGACCTTTTTCTGAGCTGCGCTATTGGCAACGAGTTCGCTTTGTCACCTTGTCGCACTAGACCGGGTGATCGTCGTGTTCCGGGTTACCCTGGGTCTGAAGTGATGGACATACCGCAGCGGCGAGCTTCAGGTTCATCTGCTGCACAGCAAGACCAGCCAGAAGTGGAAAACAGCTTGAAAATATATAGGCAGGTGGGTAAATCCCCAAACAGTTATTTTTGCCGCGGGATTCCCGCCTGTCGTCTCAAATTTTGCAGCAGCTAATGTGTTTTTGCAAATTTTCTTGAGAACGCTCGTGGCTTTGTCCCATAGCTCATTAGTTTATAGATGCTCCATTGGTTTGCAGGTTTTTAACTTGTGCGACAAGGATGGAAATGGTTTTATAACTAAAGAGGAACTAGCCAGGATTTGTGAACAAGCCAGCGATGGAACTGCCAATGGAGTCCTGGACAATGTCATGCAGTGCCTCAAGCCCAACCATGAAGGCCAAATATCATTTGACGAGTTCAAGTCAGGATTTCAGGTAGGGTGCAGAAGAAACAGTTGCACATTTGGGGAAAACCATTGTTTTGACTAGACTCTCTTTAAGGCTAACTAATTACATTCCACATGTTCTATTGAGTAGGTCAGATGGAATATTTTCCACTATCTGTTAGCTAATGCCTATTAAAAGTTTTATGTTTAGTTGTTGTTTTTTGTTTGTTTGTTTTTGTCAGTCCTTTCAGCGTCTGCACGAGCCGGAAATGGACTCTCTGACGAGCATGGTGACCTCCACCCCCAACAAAGCTCCAGGTCATCACAGCAATGGGGGCGGTGTTGAGGAGGTGTTTGAGTGTGAGCCGGCACTGGACGAGGCGGAGATGGCCTGGAGGGAAGTGGTGGATAGACTGGATCCTCTGGGAACTCTTACCACGTGAGTCTTTTTAGAGCACACACATGTGGCTGGCAATGGCTTCTTTGTCATCATTAGTGGTGGTCTCTGTCTGTGACAATCACTTCTGCATGTTAGAAATTGAATTAAGAAATGGTTGATGTGTCGCACTGATTACTTTCTGTATCTCCATTTCTTATATCTGGTTGTACTGTCTTGGCTACCTGTTCCCTGGTTAGGTATGGAACATGATCTTGTCTTACTTGTGACTGAAAGTAGTTGTTTGTTTCCAGATTCTGTTGCGTGTGGAAAGTTATAGCTGTTGGCTTTAGTCTCTTTATGACAAAGTACAAAAGAATTCTCAAATTTTCAATTTCTGGTGTTTGGATATCCTTAGTTTTTAAAAGTGTCTGTTAGTTCTGTTCTTGATGCGCTGAAAACTGTCGCCTGCTATACTTTTACACATTTTCTAGAGCATGCCAAATGCCTGGAAGAGTTAAGTGCTGTTGCTAGGCATTGATAGACAAAAAAAGGTGGGGAGTGTGAAATGGGCACATGGAAATAGTGTGTGCAAATATGTGAGTTGAAGACATGCAATTGGTTCCTCCTCAGCTATCCGGAGATTTGTTAAAGAACTTGTATGGATGTAAGAATGCTGTTCACATACTCGAGACTACTTGAAGGATATCTTAGATGGTCAGCCAAACAAGTTCTTATGTTTTCTGGTTTGTCTTTACTCTTACTCTGCTTTGTCTACTTGATTATGTGGTGGTACTGGGGAATGACTAATTTGGTGTGAGGAGGAAAGTCTTCCACAGCTGGTGTAGTTGTGTAGTCTTGTTTAATTCAAAGTGGGGAATTGGTGTCTCTAAACAGTTTCTAGCTTTAAAAAAAAAAAGAAGATATTATAACTGTTGTTGTCATTATTATGTTTATCTTGCTCTTTTTTTTTTCTTTTCTTTTTTTCAGGACTGGCATGAAGGACACTTGGAAAGGCTTGTACTCCAAGAATCCAGCTCTATTGGAGAACTTTGAAGGTTTTTTGTCAGAGATTGTGACAGAGTTGCAGCAGAGTGATGTGGAGAAGACAACACTGGAGCAGCACATCAGAAAGTAAGAGAGAGGAGGGAGGCCAGCATTCATACTGTCATTTTAAGTTTGGGGGGGTGGGGTCGGGTGAGGGACTGGTAATTGTGGGAACTATTATAGTTTTTGTTTTGGTAAGGATGTTAATTAATTGAATGAACTTTTGATTACATCTCATTTCAAACTGATCAATGACCAGTGGGTGTGTCAGGGGTTTAAATGAGATTTGAGATGATTCAAGGTGACATTGTGTGATTTTTGTTTGTCAACATATTTGTGTTGTTTGTTTTTACTGTTGTTATCACGAAATGTGCTCATATTTACTGTAGTTGTGATCAGATTTGCTTTTATTTACTGTTGTCATAGGATTACAGAGCAGCACAGCAGGGAGGTCAGTGAAATGGACCACCTTCTTCAGGAGGAGCTCCAGCAAGCCAGAGCCAACCAGCAGCAAAATGTAAGTGAAACACACTAGTGGAATGTATGTATGTGTGTGAGTATGCTGTCAGAGATTCCAGCAACCTGCCTGGTGTTGTGTTGTGGTGGCCATGTTGTTGTATGTTGTTATCAGTGTACTCACATCTGCTGCTCTATGATAGTATTACATGAGGACTAAGTGTGTGTGTGTGTGTGTGTGTGTGTTGTGATGTGAGCTCATGTGAACTTGTAGAGTGATGACATTCATTAGATGAAGCCTTTTTTTTATTTTTTATTTTTTATATGCCATTCGTAGCAAGGTAAATGTGGTGGAGGGAGTTGCTATGGCAATACGTGGCAATTGTGGACAGTTGGTAACTGTTGTCTGACAGTTTTCAGATTTTAATGGAGTGAGAAACATCTTCTACACGACCAGCTCCATCTTGTTGGAACTATGTCCTTGTAGAGCAGCTAATTGCACGTCGAATCACACAACATCTCAAGATGAGTTCCAACCAGCGATCAAACAGTCGTATGTGTATCACAATGTGGAGGTCGGTACAGGGTTTACACTACTGAAGGCCCAAGCCCCAAGGATAGTGTAATCTTGTACCGATTGAACTGCATGAATGATACAACTGACTTGTACCGTGACTCTAGCTAGGCTATAGGAAATGCATAAATACTAATTTTGATTGGACGGTTTACTTATTCACCTCCTAGGAGGTGGGTATGAAATATATTCACCGCAAATCGAGCAATCTGATTGGACGGTTTGAACGTATCTAGGTACAAGTGATGGGTATATTTATCGTCACTTTTGATTCCATGACTATTATTGATGCTGTTTATGCAATATCTTATCTCTCTCAATTGTTGTTGTTGTTGTTGTTGTTGTTTAGAGTGCCAACCAGACGCATCGTCTCTCCTCTCGCTACAACTCCTTGCTAGAACAGCGTGAGGCGGTCATTGGTGACATGATATCCCAAGAGACGGACCTGAAGGAAGCCCTTCAGGACAAGGCTCGCACGGAGTCCCAGCTCAGGGAGGACAAGAAGCTACTCCATTCTGTGAGTGCCTCATCCTCATACCTAGTAGCATTTTCAAGTGAGGTTACCTATCTCCTGTTGGTAGGTGTGTCACGTCAAGATTGTGTGTGATAGAAATTATTCCCAACTGAACTTGTTACCTCCTCTCCTTGTTCTGTGCCCATAGATATTTGAAATTGCTTGAAGCTCTTTATAATTCTTCAATATTAAGTTCAAATAAAGATCTTTTTTTTTTTTTTTTAAATTTCTAACCTGACTTAGTATCTCATATGATGGAGCAGTTGAGGCTGAAGGTCAGAGAGCTGGGCACTAGTTTAGTGGCAAGGGTTTGGCAGGATGGCCAGCACATGCAGTCAGTACGAGCACTGTCTAAAGAGTGTGCCAGGTGCATGCGTGCTGTTTGGTAGTGTAGTAGCCCGCGTGCTAGATTGGATAAGGGACAATGGTTACCACAGCAATAGATGGTTTACAATTGCTGCGTGTATTCATGGTCTGGCATGTGAATGTGTTTGTGTGTGTAATTCAACTGCAGCACATGGCATGCTCGAACATTCATATAGTCTGTAATGATATTCATAGGTTAATAACTAGATTCATTGCCCCACTACTAATCCTCCCATCTTACTTTAAATGGATGAATAACAACTCAATGTCTCTACAAGCGTGTGTGTGTGTGTGTGCGGGTGCATGCTTACTATTTACCCAGACAAGACACTCTTGCCAGTTTGTACCAGCAAATTGAGAGTTCTTCCACCTACGACCATGATTCATGACCTTGATGTTTACACCGTGTGTGTGTGTGCGCACGTGAGTGTTAGCTTACATATTTCACTTGTTTTTTGTTTGTTTGTTTGTTTGTGTGCATGTATAGGAGAACTTGGATCTCCGAGAACAGCTCATCACTTCTCAATCGACCACACCCCATCGCGCGGAAGCGCTCAGTGATAAGGAGACTGAGTCGACCTCTGACTCCAGCCTCCTCATGTCTGGTCTCGATCCAGACGCCAGTCTTCCCTCCATGACCCGTCTGGTCATGCCGACGCCCCCCAATATGTTAGATTCTGACAGTTCAGGATACTCTCTGGTCCACAGTCAGACGGAACTTCTCGGCGCTGGCACGGCTGGAATGGAACTGGGACACGCTCGGCTGGATCAGGAACTTGCCACTGCAGTTTTGGAACAGGTTGCCACTAACCCGGAGCTACGGTTCCGATTGAATGTCATCCAAGAAGACCAGGAGGAAGATATCAAGTACTATCCTGGGTAAGGTAGTCACGGGCACACACAGTGTGGATAGTGGATGGCGTAGGTAGGGGATGTTACAGGTGCTGGCCACAATAAGTGGGTGGAGTTTGTTTCATGGAAAATTTTGAAATTAAAACTATGTAACTTTTAAGTACTCTATTAATGGTGCATTAGCAATTCAGCACATTTAATTCATTGCATTCATCATGAATCTTCTCCTCTTTATGTTCATGAGTGATTGTCACATGTCCACGGTAGAGGTTGCAAGTAACCACCCGTGACAGTCGGTCTGTGTAACTCTCCCATGTACCGTGTGTACACCAGCACCAAATGCTTGTTTGGGATACGATATGATACAAAGAGGAAATGTGTCTCTCATGCCTCGTGTCTTAGTGACTGTTACATGCCACAACCTCTTCTCTTTGTAGGAAGAGACTAAAATGACTCTTCCCCCCATTATATTACACCCTTCCTATCACACTACCTTTGTGTCAATTTTGTGTGCTACTATTGTTGTATAAAGCATTTATTGTTTTATGATTTCATAATTCTCTCTGGTAAACGTGTGACTATCATGTGACTGACTCCACCCATCTAATCGTAGGCGTGGCTCTTTGCCGAAGAGTAGCCAAGATTTCCTGCACGGTGAATTGAAGTTGAGTGGCAACGACACCCTTCCTCTCGGGACTCCGCCCACCGATGCAGATACCGAGACGCCTAATACTCCCTCATCTGTGAGGGCGGTGACCATCACCCACGCATCCGTGCAAAACAGCTGCCAGAATTTGGACAGTCTCACTTACTCTGGTGTTTTGCCGCGTAGAGAGGACATGCCACGCCCATCACCTCCTGAGCTTGCCACTATCAACAGAATCTTCAAGGTCATCTTCTTAGGTAAGGAATGGTCATTGGTTGCAGTGTGAGGAGGAAATTACAGTGAATGGTCAACACTCAACTACACTCTGTGTTTGTGTGTGTGTTTGTTTGTATAGGGGATGCCGGCGTAGGGAAGACGTCTCTCATTGCTCGTCTGACGGAGGGTCGTTTCAAGTCGAGTGTGGTGTCTACCGTAGGCCTAGACTTCAGCACCAAGACTCTGCGAGTTGGGGAAGATAAGGTCATGTTCCAACTGTGGGATACAGCTGGACAAGAAAGGTCAGTCAGTTTTAATGTGTATGTTATGTATTGCATTCTGTTGCTTGTTGGTATCCTGCCAGAGCTGCATTTAAAAAAACAAAAAACAAACAAAAACATTTCCCCCCCACACACTCTTTTGGCTAGCTGTCCCACCGTCTGGCCAAGGTTTTCTATCCAGCTGAATGTGTTTCTTGTAGCCCTTCCTAAATTAAGATGACGTTGTTAGCCTCTCTTACATTACAAGGCCCTTCTTAGAGTCGTTTTGTGTATGTAGCTCTGCTAGCTTTGTTATCACACCCCCTTGTTTATTGCCACACCCCTTGTTTGTTGTCACGCCCCCTTATTTGTGCAGGTTCAAGAATGCTCTGACTCCGGTATACTTCAGAAGAGCTGATGCGTTTGTGATAGTGTATGACGTGGCAGACAGAAACACTTTCAAGTCTACCAAGAAATGGATCAGCATTCTCAAGGTAAATAAATAACCTTTATGGGATAGATGAGTGGCAGTCAGTAGCCACTCCTTCAGACATGTCACATGACTTAGCTATATTGTTGTGACAGATGTATTCATGACACTCGTGTGTGTGCATGTGTTTGCAGGCTGCGCTGAGGGAACAGCCGAGTGTGGTGATGCTGGTTGGCAACAAGAGTGACAAGATGGAAGGAGAGAGACAAGTGGGCCTGGAAGAAGGACGTCTCCTGGCCGTGGTAAGGCAATCATCACTTCTCTACTCTGTGTGTGTGTGTGTGTGTGAGTGTGTGCCTCATGTGTAGTGTTGTGATATATTGTCAGGTGATATCAATATTGAAAGTGACAATTTTATTCATTTGGGAATTATCAATTGAAAACTCTGTGTGTGTGTGTGTGTGCAGGAGCTGCAGGCTATGTTCTCGGAGACCAGTGCCCTGTCTGGAGACAATGTCCTCCAAGCTCACAGCACTCTAGCTCAGCTTCTCCTGGCCAGAGAGGACGCTGATCTGAAGGAGCTCAAGAAGCGCTCACTGGCTGCCAGAAGAGAACAGAAGAGCAAATGCAGCTGCTAGAACCATATCAAACTAACAACCCACCCTACTATGCCACACCCACAAACTTTGACCACACCACCCTCTTTCGCATACAAGTTTTAACTGGCGGTTCCTTTCCCTTTTTCATTCCAACATTCAATACAGTATAAGTTTTTCATGAGTTGTGGCTTTGAATTAAATTATGCAGAATTTTGTGAGAATATTATACTGAGAGAGAAGGGACTGAAATAAATGCAATATTCCTGTTAATATTCATTCAACTGCCTACAAGCAGTAGGTGTGTCCTGGTTCTGTTGGTAGTTGAACATGAGTAATGTCCTCCATCTGTCTCCCTCACTTCATACACCAGGAGTGTTCCATTGGCCAGGGTGCTGTGTCTCTCTCCTCTCTCCAGCAGGTTAGTACCAAACTGCCAACTCACTGTAGGCCTGGGACTGCCCGACACTAGGCAGTGTATTGAAGCCACACCCCCTGGTGTTACCGAGACAACCTGAGAGGGGCTTAGAATCTCCGGAAATACTGCAAATACAGTAAGAATTGTTAATACCAAGTATTGGAAACACACTATAACAACTACTACACTAGTAGGCTCCTCCCCCAGACCTAGCCTCAAGCAGCTCCAGCTGTATCTAGCTCCTCCCTTTCTACTGGGCCGCCACCACCAGCATCAGGCAGCTGATGCAGAGCTCCTACCCAAGGCCGCTCAAGTACCTGTAAAAGAGGTACCGTAAAAAGCTGGTAGAGGCGCCAACTTCACCAGTTACATTTATAGTATTAGCAACCTCCAGCTCAGCTTATCAAAACTCATCAAAATGGGCCGATTATCTAAATCATCTAATTACGTCTAAATCATCTAATTACGACCTCCATTTACCTCCATTTATCCAATTACGACCTGGCGCTCTAACCCATAGTATGAAACTCTACTTGTTACCATTCCTTACCCATTATCGGATTAACTACCGAACACTCTAGGGCTATATTTATCCCACTACAGAACTTGCTACACATAGCTATCATTTACACTATTTGACACTCTTCATTAACACCAACCCTTACCAAACTTAATTCTCACCTAACCAGGCAACTTGTGTCACCTAACTAAACACTTGCTTCACCTAGTCACCACACCTACTTACCCTCACTCTTAACCCTAGCTTCCAGTTGCAAGCTCAATGAAATACACTAAAAAAACATGGAAGTATAATTCAGTTTTGAGTTATCTCACTCAATTAACTAATCAAGAAAAAATATGTATAATAAATAAATAAACTAATTAAATAATTAATTAATTATTTATTCTTTTTATTTTGTTATGATTTTGTAATTGTATGATCTTTTGCCTGCCAGCACTTCATTGCTTAGTTTTTCAATTTTTCTTGTTCATCTAACAAAGTTATTGTTTTTGTTAGAATAAATAAATAAATAATTGTTTTAATGGCGCTGGTCATGTTTTCTCTCTGGCGGTCTCCGTCTACCACTGCTTCTGGCCAAATAAGAACCCATGGCCCTGTGTCACACAGATGCCCAGGATCTATCTGGTGAGACCCCTAGACCGTCAGTGGGTCCCCAAAGCTGACGATCCACCACTAACTCCCACCTCCTCTTCAACTGCGTCACCACTATCTGGACCACCATCGCTAGCGTCGATTCCGAGGAACAGATCTCAGAGGTACATCCCGAGGTCTGCCTGCCAGGCAGCAGTGCTCAATCAAATGAACTACACTGCTGAGGGACATAGTGAGTTCAAACTCGTTGGATGCTCAGAATAAACTTTTCTTATTGCTCCAAGATGTCTCAGACTACCAAGGAAGTGTAAAACTACCGACTCCCCTGGCCAGCCTGGTGAAACAGCAATTGCAAGATGACTGTCTCCACCAACTCTGTCTACATCCATATATAAGTGGTAAAGAAAGGCCAAGAATACCTTCAATCCTGACTTACATCTGGCTAGGCAAGTTTCCATGAAGATTGAGGAAGGTGATTTTAGAGGTGCCATTAGGCTAGCAAGCTCTGATGACACTTTGGCTGATTTCAACGAGGAAACATATGATGCTTTGTGTTCTAGCTAAACACCCACAAGCACACCCTAATCCCCAAATTCCATCTAACCCTAATCTTGAATGCAGTGGATACATTTGAAGTTTCATGTGCGTGTGTGATCTGGGCTGTACATCTTTCCTGTGTGGCTCAGCTGGGAGTCCAGACAATTTACGTCCACAACGAACAACTCAAGGACATTCTTCAGCGGCTGGGAGACGAGGAATGGAGTGCTCCCTACTGACTGCCTTAGCTGACTTCTGCTCTCTGGTGCTACATGGCAATGTCCCACGAGTGGTTGGTGAGACCCTTTTTTTCCTTCAGAGGATCACTAGCTGCGCTAAGGAAAAAGACAGATGGTGCACGTCCAATTGCTGTCGGCTGCACCCTGCTGAGACTTCTGGTGGCCAAGATTGCAGAAAGGAAAGTAACATAACTAGGGTGCGGGGGTAATGGTGGTGCTGAGGCTGCTGTCCACGCTTGCTTGCCGGTTTCCTCAATGGGATGGGCCAGAAGCAGGCCACTGTGAAGTTGGATTTACAAATGGCTTTAATTCTGTTAGGAGAGACTGCATTTTGTCACCTACCTGTCCAATCACTATGTGCCATCCTTTACCCATTCATCCATTCAGTGTATGTGTCACCATCCAACCTGTTTGGGGGAGGACAAGTCCATAACATCAGCTGAGGGAGTGAAGCAGGGGACGCACTAGGCCCCCTGATTTTCTGTCTAGTTCTAATACTTCCACCTTTCTCCTCAAGGCTACTGTGACACACTCGTCTTCCCCTATAGGGGAGCCCATCAGCAAATGTACCTGAGAAACACTCACCAACTGTGTGCCTGGGAGGTCAACAAGCAGGTGCCAGTGTTCAACGACAGCCCTACTTCTTCAGCATCCCTCATCACTTGAATGTCATGGATGAGGTCTCCACATTCCCTCCCAGTGGGACATCATCCAAGTACGTACATATAGTGCTTTGAAATTCGATCTCAAGTGCAGACTCTGTTGGCATGGAGAACACACTGGCATGAGAACACACTGGCATGAGAACACACTCGTATGGATAACACTAGCGTGGAGAGCACTGGTGTGGAGAGCATGGAGAGCACACTGGCGTGGAGAGCACTGGTGTGGAGAGCATGGAGAGCACACTGGCGTGGAGAGCACTGGTGTGGAGAGCATGGAGGAGCCACATCTGGCGTGGAGCGCACTGGCGTGGAGGCATGGAGAGCACAACTGGCGTGGAGAGCACTGGTGTGGAGAGCATGGAGAGCACACTGGCGTGGAGAGCACTGGTGTGGAGAGCATGGAGAGCACACTAGCGTGGAGAGCACTGGTGTGGAGAGCATGGAGAGCACACTGGCGTGGAGAGCACTGGTGTGGAGAGCATGGAGAGCACACTAGCGTGGAGAGCAC
>WLWD01004708.1_pt1 | contig 17209 bp, 5 predicted proteins | sample 6712731 | NCBI WGS metagenome assembly WLWD01 (sample SAMN12718690, study PRJNA576275) | sponge metagenome | isolation source: marine sponge | host: Mycale hentscheli | place: New Zealand: South Island, Marlborough, Capsize Point | collected 2014-11-01
AGTGTATTTCAGGTTTGGAGCATGCATTGTTAGCTACATCAATTAGACCCTCTGTAACTTCCTGAATACACAGATTACAGGAAGTCCTCGGAAGTGGAGAGTTTGGTACAGTTTATAAAGGAACGTGGCACACAGGAAGTGAACATTCTGATGAAGGCTTAAAAAAAGAAGCCGTGGCAGTAAAATGCTTGGATGACTCAAATAATGAAGAGGCAAAAGTGAAGTTTCTACAGGAAGCTGCCATTATGGCTCAGTTTAATCATCCTAACATTATCAGAATTCAGGGAATAGTTATGGATGATAAGGTATGTTTATATTTCAGTGTTAATGTTGCAATGTGCATTATTTAGTGGCTATTTTCAAATGCTATATACACCTTTACTTCCAATATATGTTTTAAGAAGCAATATCATCATCAATTTTTTTTATATATTGCAGCTTAAAATTGTAATTGATTTAATGCACAAGGATCTAAGGCACCATCTTATGTCACTTCAACCACACAGGTATGGTCTCCTTAAGGAATGTTGCCTTAGGGTGGCAATATTATAAGAGTTGCCTCCTTAAAACGATACATCAGTCAGTAATTTTTGATATTATAAATGTGTAGATGTACAAAGGTTAAATTTTACATTCAAGTACTAAAATTATGTTTTTATAGCGGATATAAAGTGCCAGCAGAACTTGGCCCAACTCTCCTCAGCTACTCCAGACAGATTGCTTTTGGAATGCTCTATCTCTCTTGCAAGTCATTTGTCCATCGAGACTTAGCTGCTAGAAATATATTAGTCTCTAGTGATGGAACTCTGTGCAAGGTAAGGAACTATTTTATCATTATTATATGCCTGGCAATATTTATAGCAATTAATAGATTTCAGATTTTGGTCTTTCACGTGAACTTCAAAATGAGAACTACTATATTTCTCATGGTGGCAAAATTCCAGTAAAATGGACGGCTCCAGAAGCTCTGAATTATCGCAGATACTCTACAGCTAGTGATATGTGGAGTTATGGATGTGTTCTCTATGAGATATGGTCGCTAGGACACAAGCCATTTGAAAACTACAGCAACAAAGAAGTACATGTTATTATAGACATAAATAGTCAAATACAACTTCATGTATTTTTATTGTCGTTTTTAGGCCATGAGACTGCTGAGTTCAGCTTTTCGACTTGCTCCTCCTCCTGGTTGCCCAAGATCTGTATATGACATTATGATAGGCTGCTGGTAAATACTTACAGTTAAAGTATTATTCATTTTAATTGTAGCTGTCTAGTAATCATATAATAAGAACAGCTGCATGAATCTGTTGCTTATGCTAAAGTCAGTTTATATATAAATTTAAAATATGAACACTTCTTGAACTGAACTGAGTGTTACATTGGAGAATACTTTATTCATGTTTATATAATCTGCTGTTTTAAACCATGTACAGTAAGCCTTAAACCTGGACACTCTTTTACAAACATGATACAGTTTATTCTTGTTATTAAGACCTCAAAGATGCTTAAAAATTATTTCAATAACACTCTCAATATGTAATTTCAATCACGGGTAATTTCCAAATAACAGCTATAGCACTGGCAATTGATGTGCCGGAAAATGGACTGGAAAAATTGTGACTTTTAAAGCTAATATGTACTAGTTTTATAATTTATAGGAATATGCATTTTAATTTATTTTAGAAATAACAAATGATTAGACATTACTATCAAATGTCATTATTCACTTGAAATAGTTATGAAATAGTGATATAGCATAGAGTTTACTGATTACTATGAATTATACTGTTTTTATATTTGCATTATAATTAGCCATCTTGTATAAACAGCTTTTATTTCTAGAAGAATCTTTTTCAGTGTTAGTGCAAAAAATTTAATCCATATTATTGCAAATTATATATTCTTTATTTTAGATTGGATTTATTGTTGTTCTAATTAGGTACAATTTTTTACGTACTATTTCTATGATTTTTAGGCATCCTGAACAAGCAAAGAGACCATCATTTTTAGATATTGTAGTGGCCCTTCAAAAGCCTGACTTTCAAATCCTGAAATTGTCAGAGGAAGGAGTTGATAAGCTGTCAAACATATTAGGAGCTGGATTGGAGACATCTAAAGATCTTTATGTGGACTTACAGAATGCTTATCGTAAATGTGATACAAACTTGAATCAAGCAATCATGGCAGCATAAAATGCCATTTTATAATCATAAATAACTATGCCTTGATATTTATACTAAAGCTCCACATTTTGAACAACTTTAACACTATAAATGTTAATAAGATTTCACAATTGTACATGTAATCATATAGTACAGTTAAATGTTTTGTTATTTCTGGATGTGACATTTATTTTCAAAATGAATGAGAAACATGAATTTCATAGATTGTGGAGTTATCCTTATTATTGCTTCATAATTTTCTCTTGCATTCTAATTATGTTTAAAAAAACTATATAATTTCCTATTGTTATTACTACTGTGAGAACACAACTTAAACGCACAGAACAGAAATACTGAAGTGAGGAAATACTGAGGCACAATATCAAAGTATAATAAATAGATGTAATAATATATAATAATAACTATATAATATAAGTTATAATAATAGCCAATTTTTCTCGTTCTAACAGCCAAATTTTTAATTAAAAAACTTAACCCTACATTTCAACTTCTTGCCGATAGGAAGTCGAAACATCAGGCTAAGTTTTAATTAAAAGTATTTATTTCAGCCGAGAATGACTGAATCAATGTAATAGTTATATATGTACTTGCCAAGCTAAAGATATTATTGGTTATTTATACTTAATTAGATAATTATAATGGATTTATAAATTGAATAAATTAGCTAAATAGAAAGTGTAAATAATTGCTGGTATTTTTTTATCAACAGTTGTCAAGTTGTAGACCCCAAGTGAAATCACTACTTAAGATGTATGTAAACAGCTATTAGCAATGCAACTATATTGGCTTGTTATTGCCCGCCATACCTAACCAAGTCCAATGTAACGTGGAGTAAATAATAAATTAACATAAATAACATGATTTCCAAAAGTTTAAATTATGTTTTCCAAATTTGTAGTGAGCACTATAGTTTCAATTTTTCTAATTAAGCTAATTGCAATTATTACACTTTATAGAGGTTCCAAATCATTGACTATAATTCCCAATTCAGATCATTTCATCAAAGCTAATGGACCGAGTAGTTGAAGTATTACAGATTAAAGTAATAAGTTTCAAAACCAAGCAACCACCTGGTTCTTCTCAACACTCCAGTATATAAGAAAGCATTGTCAGTTGTCTACTTCATTAAAGCAAGCAAAAAGAAATCAACAACATGAAGACTTTCATCCTTCTCATTTTTGTGGCCCTAGCAACATCTCTCGTGAGGAGTAAAGCTATTGTGTCTGAAAGTGATGTTTACAGCAACTGCATGAGTTTAGCTGTGAAGAAGCAGAAAAAGTTATCAGCATTGGGTGAGCCGTGCAATGTTGGCTGTTCCGCCACTTGTCGATCAGCACTTTTAGTCGGTGAAAAGGAGCTGGGTTGCTGCTTAGCTACTGTAGTTGACGAACTTAAAAGGCTGCAGAAGACATTTCGGAAGTGCAACCTGACTCCTCCCTCTCCCTGCACAACAATGATGCTGTTTTAAAACTCAAAACTTTTTAAAAAATTGACTCAAAATTGCTCTGTTTTGTAAGTAGCTAGTTGGACAATAATTGTGTGTAGATTTTTTTTACTTAAATGTTTGGTATATTATATTTCCACAATTTATTACTTTTAAACAATTTTGCCAACATTTTACAAGTAGCTATCTAGCTACTCCAGGAAGAACTAGATACACAAAATAATGTACTTGTCATCAACTAAGATGGCAGGAGTTATAATATGGGTTAGCACAAAAAGTTTGCTAATATGTTAAACTATACAGCTATAGCTAATTAGTTATTGCGTTTCGTTAAAATATATATATTGTGAAATACTTATTTTAGAGAGATTCGGTGATCTGACATGAAATCCTTCATGGCTGCATAGCTGCTGGCTATATTTCTTATATTTCTTGGACTTAGGAAGATATTTTAGACAAGATATGTAACATCAGAGCCAATCTAATTTTCCCTCTTTGCCTAGTATTTCCTCTGTCGTATCTATACTTGGTAGGCTATAATTTCCAAGCTTCTGTGGATCTGTTCAGATGCAAGTTATTTTCAGAAAATTAATACAATATTATAACTATGTCCATTTATGTCAATTACTAAAATGAAAACTTTCTCATAAGTAAAAGAGATAAATAGTTCAGGTTAGATCACTAGTAACAACTTTGTTTAGAATAAAAAGTAAGTTTGGAACTTTCTAAACGCAATGTTTGTGCTGAATTCAGATCTGATTTAATTGCCAGAAGTGAATCATTGAGCTTGTTTTTAATTGAATGAACCGAATGAACAAAATAAATTTATCTCAAATATTATTTGAATTGCTGCTTTAGTCTTCAAAATGTAGTGAACCTCATAATTTTGATATCATGACAATAAATTTTGCAAATTGGCATTCCCAGGTAGTCCTAGAACAATTCATCTTGGTTATCTCAAATGGTAACCTTGGAAAACTCTGAGAAAATGTACAAAAATTAAAGGCAGTCATGAATATAGTTGGCTCCAAAAATTTTTTTTACAAGTGATATGTCCAGCACATGGTTGGTTAGTGTGCAGAATACATTTCTGATTTTAACTTTATAACTAGACATTGTGAAATTTTCAAAACAGCTGCAAAAATATGGTCAAATCGAAAGAATGGTAGCTAGAAAGGCTAGCTAGGTAATTTTATTGAGCAAAACAAGAATAGCAAACCAGGAATAAAAAGTGTCAAGACATAGTAAAGGAATAAACAGCTTCCCCAAGCCTAACATACAACTTATGATAGTGTCACCTAAGATTTCAATTACTCATAAAACAGTAAAGCTAATCAATGAACTGTTTAAAGCAAGTGCTATTTTTTGTTTCTAGATACAATGTCGGTTACATTCTAAACCGATAGAAATGAGCTTAATGGCTTAATTTATCTGAATGAATAATATGTTCAGATGCTCATTGTAACCATGGAAAATTATTAGCTATGCAGGTGAATATTTCCAAAAAAAAAAAAGATTATCTAAAGTGACATCTGAAAATCTGATTCTACTACATAATTATTTCTTAATGCAATTAGTATTTTTCAACTAAATATCTTCATTGAATAAAATATATATCTCAGAACTAGTTTCTTTTTGTATTTAAAATGTTATATGTTATTTCAAGAAAGAATTAACAAATATAAATTATAAGCACTTGTCTCATTAAATATAGTCAAAGCTTGTCATTATGAATACATAACTAATTTGAGCACTGAGAAAAGTGAAAGTAGTGTATATTTGGGACTAGCTACTGCATCATAATACACAAAAATTATGAGAAGTATACAAATAATTAAATAATCTTGCTAACAAGATGTTCCTATCATTTGTTAGTAAATTATAAATATGGTATTGACTTAATCTGTTATCTAAATAACTGGATACAGTTGGAGCGATAAGATAGCAGCTAGAGGCACCTCACAGTATATAATTGGAAAATCAAAGAATAAATAAACAATTAAGTAAGCGTTATGGTAATTCACAGAATATTTTTTTAAACATTAACTTTGAGCTCATGTTTCATTTTCATAAAGTGAACACGATATTTTATAAAACTTACAAATTGTCCTTCTTCTGCCTTTCCATTTTAAGTGTAGGTCACTTTAAACTAATTGAGTTTCAAAGATTACGTATTCCTGTAGTATTATAAGGAAGCCATTAATCTGTGATCATTCATCAGAACAAACAAAGGATTTCAGCAATGTTAAAATAACAATGAAGATTTTTTTCCTTGTTCTCATATTTGGAGTATTTGGCAATTTCTCTTGTGAGGAGTAAGGCAATCCTGTCTGACAGTGAAGGAGTAAAAAATTGCCGTAATATTTATGAAGAAAAGATGAAGAAGCTTGGACCTGTAATATGGAGTATTCTCTGTTCTTAATGTATATATTTAAGATGCTTGTGATTCTTAATGTAAATATTTTAAGATGCTTGTGATTATATGGATAATACAACAGAATTTTTTTTCCATTTTGTTGACCTTTCTCCAGAGGCAATATTGACCATAGAACTAAACTCCTCTTGCAATGCAGGTGGTAATTGCATGAGTAGTAAAGACTCAATGTTCTTATTATTATGTGCACTTGAATGTATAACTTTCATGTATAAAAAGAATTTTTGTGAGACCTGCACATGTATTTGTAATGCAACTTTAAAGGTGTGTTGGTCAAGTTAGGGATCAAACCAATCCCGCTCCATACAACTTTAGAATTTCCTCCAAAGCAGTCGAGTCCAATCTGAAAAAAGAGACTACTGCCACTAAGATACTGCTGCTAACAAGGTTTGCTTACAGGCAACTTGTTCAGGCCTAAAGCAAAACAATTTCAGTACAGGGTCAGAACTGACAAACAGCCTGTGGAAACCAGATAAATATCTTACATACTCACGAATCCTGCCTGAAATGATAAACAACACACAAGACTGACTTGCATCAAGCAGTATAATTTTGTCAAATCACAAAAACACACAACACACATAGACACATAGAGTCAATCTTCTTCTGTGGGATGTTCTAATGGCAACATTCCCACTGGTGTCCTGTAACAACGGCTGATAGAGTAATAATAATTATTATAATAGTATTCTGTTAATTTTCTTATAGATAATAAATTTATATTAATTGTTACACAAAATCAGAGGAAAAAATTTGAGATACTATTTCACATAGTTAAGAGTTCATTCGTATGTATACAATGACAACCTCATAGCTTATAAAAAAAAGTGAATATAGCTAGTTTAACTAATAGTCATACTCCCAGTCTAATATATATATCCAGTAGTACACAGTGTATGGTGCCCCTCCCAAGTAAGTGGTGTAGCAACCAGGCAAGGGAGACCTGTCGGGATTCTTGGCTGTTGGCATCCTGTAAGAGTAGTCCCACAAGATTGTGCAGTTTACAGGATATCCAATGGGAAATGCAGTAGAAAAAAATGTGACAGGAACATACGTATGAAACCCATCTACTGTGTCTGTGCAATATAAATAACAAGCCAACATTATAGCATTTTTATTACAAAGTTTAATGAAATAAGCACTCTTTCTTGGTATAAAATAATAGTCAAGAAGGTAATAGTAATAATAAACAATAATAATAATAACAATAATAATTAGTAATGCTTACTACTATTACTGCTACTACTAATAAATAATAAAAATATTAATGCACTAGTACTACTGCAGCTGCTGCTACAACAACTACTACTATTACATTCACTACTACTACTACTACTACTACTACTACTACTACTAGTAATGATAGTAATATAAATAAAGTATATACAATTTCTGGGGAAATTTGAAGAGAAAAAGTTTCAAAGCCAGTGAAAGAGAGAGAATATAAATCTAAATGAGCAATGGAAAACTGAGAAAAAATTGTGAAACCTTGTCATAGCAAATTTCATTAAGCACAAAGTAGCCATTATTATCTCACTTCTGGTAACAATGCTGAAATTCATGGTCGCATTTTCGCAGCCATCCACTATTACGTGCTCGTTTTCATGAGCACTCACTCCGGGCTTCATTGGGACTGTCTTGTTTGTGGCACTACACAAGTTTCCAGTCATGTTAAGTGCTATCAAAAACGTTATTGAAGAAACTGATAATGGCTTGCTGGGAAAGATTGGTGTAAATTTGGAACCTAAACATTATACGACGAAAGTATACGATTTAAATACATCATGTTATCTCATTTATATATTTTATTATTATCCACACACTGATCTTGTGGTAGCATTTGCAAGCTATAAAAATAATAATACCTCAGAACGTTAATAACAAAATTCAAAGAATTATGACTTCACTTGATATAATACTACTAACATTAAATTTATGGAGCAAGTCACAAGTTACTCAATTTCATTTAAGTATTAAGCCAATCGTATACAAATCAATTGTTTAGTTTTGCTCATACTGTGTGCATGTGGATGGTGTTGATAGAATTAATATAGCAAAAACCTATAAAAATGACTCTTACATGAAGAATAAAATATTTACTTTTTCAAAAACAAGACCTTTGAGTGCAACATGTGGTTTCTCTAGCAATGACTAAATTAAGAAATCAGTGAGTACTACAATACTACTGTTCAATTCAGCACGCATCTAAATATAGTATGCTGCCACACTCCAATTATCATGTACTCACTATCCATTGAATTAAGAGACCAATCGAATAAATAGAACCAGTAATCAGTCAAATGGTACCCCTCTCTCGAGTCTTCCATTGCACAACTTGGCAATAGATTTTCTACTGCCTCTATGTTTGTAACAATCCCTATAAACTGTGTTGGAGGTTTGTACTGGTAGTTCCAGTTTATAACACAGGTGGGCGGTGAGGCATCTAGAATGACTGATGAATAAAAAGTCAGATGAACACTGGATTGAGAATGTTCCTGCTCACTGACACTGTAGACTAGAGGACCATGGTCACAGTCACCCACTTGAATTTCGCTTTCATTTTTCGGAGTATCAGGAGCCAAAGGCATCGTTTTTACAGTTTTGAAGCATGTGTTGTTTGATAGCGGTGGATTGTACATCCATGTGTCATTAACAGTCACTAGGAAAGTGATGGCCTTCGTCTTTCTTTCTTTACCTGTCCAAAATAAACTAATGTGAGTGAACTATTTTCTATATGTACAATATACAAAAATTAGCCATTGTTTTAAGGCTAAGCTGATTCAAACATTAATAATTAAGTCATTTGACAAAATCACACTATGCTTCATACTGACACACTGTTACCTTATTATTAGTAGTAGTAACACTAGCTAAAGGTTCTCACCATCATTGCACTCCAGCAGACCAAATGTCATAGTGAAGACAAGACACCATAGTATCTTCATTTTGGTGGGTGTAGCTGGGAAATTCTTGGGCTACTACAGATTATAGTGAGTTTAGCTAACACCATAATATTTGGACGAAAAGTGTGGCCCTTCCTACCGCACTCACTAGAGGTGTAAGTACTTCTACCTAAGTGGGTCTGTGGTTTAACAAGTCGTCCATCAGCTGGCCACACCCCTTTGAACAAATCTGGAAAGGGTTTATCGTCTTATTGCTCTCCGTGTCAGTGTCTTCGTAGATCATCGATCCTGTAGGTATAACGGACGTTCTTGGAAAAGATTGAAAGAATAATTAAGGTAATATATATTAAGCAAGCATTTCCTATCGAATTGTACTTCCACAAATGCGCCCTAGCTATGTTTTGATAAGCCACTGTGTACGTAGCACAAGTTCTAGGTTGTGTAAAAGTCTGTATGGTTGTTGTCTTAGTTAGCATATAGTATAAGGAGATAGCTATTTGGTACTTGATGTAGCCCTGGAAAAGTACACGTTTGATGAAGCTAGCACAAGAGCAAAATATCTATAATGTACTCCAAATTGAAGCTAAAAGTTACTGCTTTGATTGTCCACTATAATCATAACTGTTAGTTATTGGGAGGAGATATCTGTTTATTTGTTCTTTCCGACCTATGTTTCCATGGTAGGGCAGCTTTTCATCTTGATACTGTGCAATCCCTAGTGTGTACTATAGCATCTATTTCTATAACTATTTACTATGGCAGAGGAAGTGTGTATGAATCTTAAGTTAATTTTATATATAATTGGCAAGATGTCTCGTGATTAGACAAGATGTGTTGTAATTAGTAAGTATGTGTTGTGATTAGAGTAGATATCTTATGATTAAGGGAGATGTGTTGCGATTAGAGTGGATGTGATGTAATTAGAGTTCAATGTTGAGGTCACTATTATAATTCAATGTTACTCGCTGTACACAAAATCTGTTGCCTCGTTTACAACATTCTGAACTCCTTCTGGAAGTCTGTGTATATAAAGGGGAGTCCCCAGCTTGTCCTTTGACCTCTCCATCTGTTCCAATAAAAAAGTAGGCACTCAATGAGAATCCTAGAATGGCTCACTGTTGTTCAATTTGATCCACACCTCGAGAAGTGTTTGTTTGCCGGCTGGTTGTTGTAGTTCAGTGCCAGAGTGCTTGTGCATTATGCAAGCAGTCCTGGGTTTGATTCCCGGTGGCGACCAAATATTTTTAATTCTGTATTGTTTAAAAAAAGCCTGTGAAAGAGAGAGAATACATCTAATAATTGCAGCTGTAGTGATTGTGGGGTTTCACGGGTCGCTAGTCGGCTGTGCTGGGTTGAGGCTCAGCGAAGGTCGGCCGAGATTCCGTAAGGTCACTGCCACCAGTCTTTGGGACAGCTCTGGCAACTTTTGCAGGGCAGACAGGTAGCTAGCCAGCCCGGATCCCTCCCAGTTAATCTGTTATCACTTCTTACGTTAAATAAAAAGTAGTATAAGTCACGAAAGGCAATTTTGCCAGGCGTGCATTAAGTTAATATATTTTGTTCCCGTACATGCCCAGACAAACAAAATCACAAACAGGAAGGAAATTATTAAACTAGCCACTGCACAAATAAACTACACTCTGTACAAAACTTAACACTTGACTGACTTAACAATAAAAATGCACAAAAGTAATTCTCTAAAGCTTTGGAAGCTTCATTGTTCCTTTCTTCATCTCATTCTCTTTCTTTCTTTCTTTCACTCTGTATTCTTCCCTGCAGCAATGCCTCTCTCTGTGGAGGCCGGTCCTACAGTGATATATCGTTAAGGCTTTATACAGTTGTCATAGACATAGGTCCTTGAAAGCCACCGACGTTGTATTTTCGTGATGTCATCTTTGACTACTGCTTATTAAAAAGTGATACTGTTACATGTAGTTGATTCCAATGCAAAAGCATACTATTTCTTCACTGTCAAAACGTGATTTGATTATAGTAGTATTATAGAATTTCAATGTTTTTCTATTTTGCGCTATTTTTCTAATAGTAAAGTTTTTTTTATTTTATATTACTTGTAATATATTTTTATTTCAAAGGTTTTATTGCAAACATTTTCGCTGTTGTGCAGCTAGCCATTATCAGTGAAACAAGCTTGTACAGTTGGCTATGGTAGTAAGGTGCTCCCCACACAGCCCAGCAGATATTTTAGCTGCTGCTTTGACCAGGTTAAACGTTTTTCTTAGGGATAGGTAGCTGGGGAACCTGTAAAGCACTAGTGCTGTTTGACTGAAACTGTTTTTGCGGGTAATGAGCTTGCGCAATACTGGGTGAAATAATACCGTGTGATGATGTGAATTATCTCATGGGTCATGTACCTAAAAAGAACATTATGAAGATATCTAGCATTTATGTAATATATATTTTATGCATATTATATATAATTAAAGCAAAGTATTTTAGTATTACTAATATTTGTTAGCTTTTATAGTAGTAGTTGCTGATACTGAAATGAATTTTTTTATTTGTATTTCAGAAAGATGAAGTTTTCATTACTTTTTATATTTTTACTGGTACATTTGCACTCAACTTTTTGTGAAAATGGAGACAATGAATATGTGTTCAATATTAACATAAATAATTATGAGCATGTTGTGTTAATTAATGCTGAGAACAAAATGGAATCAAAACTTACTTGTGAGCGGAAGCAATCACAAAATTATTCTGATCTAACACTTTGCCCTGATGTGAACAGCGCATTTAAATTGCCACGAGCAAACTCCACAGCATTTATTTTTGCTTCTGGTAATAATGTGACACATGTATTAAAATCAGACACCGATTCTACTGTCTTCAACAATATGAACCGAATAGCATTTTGTAGCAGCAACTCTATGGAGACTGTGTCTATAGTCTGTGAAAACGGTGCTGGAATCGCTTTTTCAAATGTTGATAATATTTCAATAGCCCAATTAAATTTCTCATATTGTGGAGTCCTTAGAAATAGCACCAGTAGAAATTTTTCTTCACACGGTGAATTTCGTTTTTATGAGTTTCGAGTAAGCTTATTTTTTTATAACTGTTCTAATTTGCAATTAAATCATACAGTGGTCCAACATAGTGTGAATGCTCTAGGTGTTGGCTTGTACAATACAGATGGAAATGTAGAGGTGCTGTATTCTAACTTTATCAACAACACCATTGCAAATGACACCACATTCCCAGGTGGTGGTGGCTTCATTATAGATTATTCCTACTGCATTCCTGGCCGAATCCCATGTGGCAATGGTACAAATGTACAACATGGCCATAATTCTAACTCAACATACACTTTCATTAATTGTAAGTTTGAGAATAATGTAGCAAGAACTATTGGAACCTTCCGCCTTCTGCCATTCAATGAAACTCACGAAGGTCTGGGTCGAGGGGGTGGGATTGGCATCTTTTTGAGAGGAAATGCACGGAATAATCACATAAGTTTTTTTGGCTGTGAATTTATTCACAACAAAGCTCATTTTGGAGGAGGGTTGTTTGTATCATTTGGAGATGTTGCTATCAGCAATGTTGTTAATTTGAATGCAGTTAAGTTTATTAACAATGAGTGTTTTTATAAACTTAAATTTGGTACTGGGGGTGGAGGAATGAAAATACTTTCTTTACTAAACTTTCAATCACTTTTCACCAATGATTCCAAAAAATTTCCCGAATCTTTCTCATCTATAACCGGTAATCATGTAAGGGTTAATGCATTGTTTGAAAATAATCGTGCTATTAATGGAGGTGGAATTTCTTTTGTCTGTGGTAATCAACTCAACTCACTCAGTCACCAAACTACTCAATTGGAAATCTTACGCTCAACCTTCAACGGAAATTTTGCTCGTCTTGGTTCAGCACTTTATGTGGACTTATCCCCTCTCTTTAGTGATGGAATCGCAAGTTCAGTGAATGTTTCTTATTCAAGTTTTTATAACAATTCCATTAATTACCACCAGCATTTGAACAATTACTCAATTGGAATGGGTACAATTTACGTACGGAAAATCCGAATTATGTTTTATGGAAGAGCAGACTTTTATAACAATATTGGCTCATCTATTGCCTTGATTGGAACCCATGCTCGATTCAGTGACACTGATGCTTCATTTATTAATAATAAAGCCAATAAAGGTGCTGGCATTGCATTGGTAGGAACTTCATTTATTGTCATGGATGATGACACTAATATGCTTTTTGAAGGAAATAAAGCAGACACTGCAGGATCTGCCATATATCATGAGGTTGTTGGTAAAGGTGTTCTAGAGTTGAGCATTGAGTGTTTTGTTCGGCATATTGACCCATATAAAATGCCTGAAGACTGGCAAGGTACATTCACTTTTCGCAACAATGGAAATATCAGCATTTTTTCATCAACAGTCTATGGTTGTACTAATAGTAACACTAAAGCCAGTGACTATATAGCAAATGATCTAATATTTTGTGTAGAACATAGATGGATTTTTGAGAACAGTTCATGTAGAGATGAAATTAGCACACAGGGTGATATATACTGGTTATCGAATTATTCTGATATATTGGCATTTCCTGGTAAAGAATTTACCGTTCCTATAAAAGTTTTGGATGACCTGAAACATGATATTACTGATCAAACTGGTTATTCAGTATACTTAAATGTCAACTCTACTAATGTTGCAGAAATAGATCCTAACTTCCAATTAACATCAGGAAACATTTCCATTATAGGTGGAGAAAATGTTGACATTAAAATACAATTGCAAAGCACCGGATCTCGCTCTCATTTTGTTCAACTTCCAGTACATTTACAGGAATGCCCACCAGGATTTTATTTTGATCACCCACTTAATGACAGCTTGAAAGGGAAGTGTTTGTGCCACAGTCAGCGTAATTACAGAGGAAATTTAAACTGTTCAGATGATGATTTTACTGCTGAAATACCATGGAATTACTGGATGGGATTAGACCCCAATAGTCCTGATGAAAACAAACTGGTAATGGGAGAGATAGCTAATCTCTATGCTGAGCAGCATGGTTCTGACAGAAATGTAATTCCACTTCCAAAATCAATTCTAGAGATAGATGATGCAATTTGTGGGAGAATTAACAGGACTGGAGTTTTGTGTGGAGAATGTAAGAAAGGATTTGCAGTTGCAGTGAACTCTTATTACTATGTATGTACTAAATGTGATAACAGTACTAACATATTAAAAAACAGTTTTCTGTACTTAGTGTCCAGCTATGTGCCATACACAGTGTTGTTTGTTGCTGTCATTGTTTTTCGTCTCAAGTTGACAAGTAGTGCAGTCAGTGGATTTTTGTTGTATGCACAGCTAACTGCATCCATCGATCTTTTTGATATTAGTATCCATGTCACTGAAAGATTTAATAATCAAGGCGTAGAAAGAGCCTACAAGTTCCTCCACGGCATTTTCAATTTAGGCTCATTTGCGAGCTTGTGGGATCCCTTTTGCATCAGCAGAAGCTTTAGCACGCTAGATGTGCTTTGTTTAGAATATGCAATTGCTCTTCTTCCTCTTGTTGTAATCTTTATTACATATATAATCACAAAATGCAGACAACTGAAATGCTGTTCTCCAAGTCTCAATTGTTTTGGGATGAAGACAAAGTTTGCTAGACGTCAGAAAAATTATTCCGACAAAGGAAAGGCTATTTTACACGCAATTGGTGCTTTTCTTTTGCTGTCGTACACGAAGATAAGCTTGGTTTCAATGAAGCTGTTGGCATCAACTACTCTTTTTGATGATACCGGAAGAAATGTTGAGTACAACATAATTTATCTAGCTGGCTATTACAGTCTTACCAGCAAAAAGTTTATCCTACCTTACGGATTGCTGGCTATTATTTTTGTTATTGTTTTTGTTTTGGTTCCGACATTGTTTTTATTAGGATTTCCACAACTAGTAGATTGGATATTGGACAAGCCACGTTTTAAAATGTTCAGGAGATATTGGCCATCTATCACAATTCACGCCATATTGGACACTTTTCAAGGGTATTATAAACCGAAGTATTGGTTCTTCTCTGGCATATATTTGCTATTTCGCCTTTCGATAATTATATCATATTGTGCCACTAACAGTTACTTGCAGCAATATTTCTTACAGCAAGTGTTTATAATGATAGCCTTAAGTTTAGTGTCTATTTTCAAACCTTACAAAAGAGAAATTTTTAACGTTGTAGATACCTTGATTTTTCTCAACCTAGGCCTGATTAATGTCATATCATTGTATTTCTATTCTACTTCATTGACTCTTCATGGAATGGATAAAAATCTCCCTTTGTCGCTTTATACAGTACAACATGTACTGCTGTGGCTACCAATGCTATATATGCTTTGTTATTGCATTTACAAAATTTCAATCAGATCTGGGATATACTCTTGTATCAAGAAATTTGCAACCAAGAAAGTTAGAATTCAGAAAACACTCGAATTTAGTACCGATGCAGCAAATCCTGATGGCAGTGAATCAGATGATGAGGATGCCGATGTAGCACTTTTTAAACGAGCCAAAAGTGAGAATCACTATCTTCCTCCTGCTGAAAATAGAAGAAGTGAAGTGATGTCTACACTTGTCAGTGTTGTGCAAGAAAATGTAGTATCTGATATTGACACTGGATCATCTGGTTTTCTCACTGGATCGAATACAGATTCTTAGTAGTAACAATTTGTGGATTAGTATTATGCATAACACATTATGTCCCAAACATTTTATCACTCAATTATCTTGTAATTATTTACTTCGTGTGTTATTGTTTTTACTTAACATCAATTATAACTTTGTTGATTTTACCAATATGGTATTTGTAGCTTATTCCAAGTTTTATACATGAATTTGCAATTGTGTGTCTAAAACTTAAAGATTAGATCAACGCATTCCACACACATTATAGCATCAGTAGTAATGCAGCAGCAGCGAAGATAAACACAACACTTAGCTAAAGGGTCACAGAATGGCTTAATAATCTTAGTCACCAAATACTGTACAGGTCACAAATCTCTGAAGTTAATTAAAAGATGATCAAAATGGTAGATGCAAGGTGCACGGTTAATTCCGTTCGACTGGCTTATTGAAATTACAATAGACAAACAGTGTGGTAATTTTGCAACAATGATAATTAATCTATGTAACTAGCTATAATAACATGGCCAAAATTAAATTATAAGATGTTCTATTGCAAAATTGATTGTTCATTTTCATTAAGAATATGAACAGCAACACAAATTGTGGAGCTTCTTGAGTTATAACTAGAATGCAATAACATCAACTTCATCCATAAAATATTTTTATACATGCTAAAGTAGACATATTCAGGGGAAAAAAATACAAAATGCCGTACTGCAAGTGGTTTATGATTCATGAAATCTCAGCTGAACAAATGGCTGTAAAATTAGCCATAAAAACAGAAAAAGGACTATTTCTGAACTACATTTAAAGTGTATGTCTATTTCCCACTCTTTACATAAAACTTACACATACAGATACATCCTAATAGTTATACATTATGTGTAACATTTTAACATGCCCATCAGTTAGTTTGTTGTTTATGAACCACAACAGATATTTTTACCTAACTCTGATGAGGGACTTCAGTAATAAGTCTGTAATGTCTGGTTAATTCATACTAATTATTATATTGATGATTTTGTTATTCTCATTGAGTAATCAGAGAAGGAGTTATATTTGTCAAATAAATATTTGCTGTTCATTGTTTTTATCGAAGTACAAAAAATGTTTAAAATTAACGACACAATGGGCAGATCTGGTAGCTAGGTAAAAAATTTGTTACATATATATTATAATATATTATATATATATATTATATATAATTTATAATCCACAATTTGAATCTGTAATGTACATGCTTAAAAAACATTTACATAAAATATATATCAACTTCGTATTTTAATGTGGCAACTGTTTACACAATAACATTTGCTTGTTTTGTCTGCTCATACTTTCTGTACTGCACCTTCTATTACTTGAGTTGTGTGGGGAGTTTATGGCCAAATTCTTACTTCTTTTCAGAACTTCCAATGGTGAGTGGTAGCTATTTCTACAATGCACACACCTTAACACGTGTATTTCTTGAGACCGGTTACACCCCCCCCCACCTCTTCCCCCTGTAAATTATTTTGAAATTGTCATGGTAATTACTAAACAATACACTGGCAACTTGTTGAGTACATAAAAAGGTTATAGTGTTCTTGATT
>WLWD01006302.1_pt1 | contig 17208 bp, 12 predicted proteins | sample 6712731 | NCBI WGS metagenome assembly WLWD01 (sample SAMN12718690, study PRJNA576275) | sponge metagenome | isolation source: marine sponge | host: Mycale hentscheli | place: New Zealand: South Island, Marlborough, Capsize Point | collected 2014-11-01
AGAGAGGGAGGGGTATATCTGAAGAAGAGAGGGAGGGGTATATCTGAAGAAGAGAGGGAGGGATATATCTGAAGAAGAGAGGGAGGGGGTATATCTGAAGAAGAGAGGGAGGGATATATCTGAAGAAGAACAGAAGTGTATAGAACATCTTGGACCTGAGTGGGCAACTCTTACTACACTTCTTGGAACAAGATTCCCCTACCATGAATATGATTACTCTCAAATTCAAACTATCTCATGCTGGTAACAAACATCATGAAGTGTCAGCAAGAGATGTTTCCTACACACTTTGACTATATAAGGGAAAACCAGTAGTAATTAAGACTCTCAAGCTACTCCCAACCATTAAAGCGTCATTCTTAACTTCTCACCGCAAGTGGCAAATTTCCTTTCTCGTACAGTGCCTGAATAATTTCCTCTTTCCTGATGGTCGCCGTCTGGATGAAGTCTAGTTTGAACAGGACCTGTATCTCCATGTAGCTGTGCCAGAGGACCTTGTGCTGTGCTGAGAAAAAAGCATCATGCTGCAATGCTACCACGTTGTGTTCCATGTGACTTTCCTGCTGTGGAGGGACTTTAAAGACAAGGATACGCCCCTCATGCCTAGGAATGGGGCCCTTGGGCAAATCCTTGATATTGGCACATGGTGGCTGCTTGAAGCGTGGCCCCTGGTAATTAGCTAACATGGCTATCGCAGGAGGAGGAGGAGCCCGTGTAAAAGGAGGAGGTTGCTGCATGGGAAGCTGGTTCAAAGGAATCCTCCCAGGAGGATGCATGCGAGGGTCGTACGGGACCCCAGGCCTCATCGGTGCCCCACCTCTCATCGGTGCCCCACCTCTCATCATGCCCTGTGGAGGGACATTTTGATGGCCTAGATAAGGCTGGCCCCCTGGACGAGGCTGGCCCCCCACCATCAAAGCACGCTGATATGGGTGAGCAGGAAGAAGAGGTCGTGGTCCATGCTGCGGCTGCCTGACTGGCATAGGAGGAGGAGGTGGCTGTTGAACAGGAACAACTTTGTGGCGAGCTGGGATAGGAGGCGTGTGATGAGGGTTAGGCATTTGGTTTCCTGAGGGCCTCTGGCCCGGAGGTGGGAAGGTCTTGCCCAGAGCTGGTCCTGCCAGCTGCTGGAAGTTTCCCTTGCTTCCCTGAGCCTGTGGGGGTTTTGGCTCCATTTCAACTGAGGTGGAAATTTTGTGACCAAACACATCCTCATTGTTCATACGTTTTTGAGCCCTGCAAGAGATACGAGCAATCATAATAGCAGCAAATAATTCTCCCAAGCAGGGACTTATTTCATTGAATAAGATATGTACAGCATATTATTTGTACTTATAAGTCCCAATACAAATAATGCCCACCTAGAGTTTTCTATTAACCATTGGAGAAGTTATGGCAAAGGGCCTCAACTAATTTTTTTTTTTAATTAATTAATGAAGAAAGAAAAATCAAGAAATGAAAAAATCAAGAAATAAAGAAAGAAATGAATAAATAATGAATAAAAAAAAAAAAATTAATTAATTAAGGAAGAGAGAAAGAAAGGAAGGAAATTTTTAAAAAAATTAAAAAAAATCAAGAAATTAAATAAATAAAATAAGAAATAAAATAAATAAATAAAAGAAAAAAAGAAAAACACGTCCACTTCAACGCATGATGCATGTAAGGATGACTCACTTTGTTGCCCAGTCGTTGGTGCGGAAGAGAATTTTAGCAGTGCCAGTAGCCATGTCCACACGCAGCACCTTACCGCCACAGTTATCTGAAAGTCTGCCCAGCCTGCTAGAGATCTGACCACTAGTCATGTGCTTGGGGAGACCCTTGACTGCTACTACCCTGGGCAGGTCACTTGGATTCTAACACACACACACACACACACACGTGCATGGAAGACTAGTGAAGTACTTCAGCACAAATGGCGAGTGAGCTGGTCTGACTGAAATTCAAACTTGAATGCTAGCAGTAATAATATTTCTTTGTTAGTCGAATGTTTTTGTTTAATTTATTGTTCTATTCTTTAGCAACACACAACACTTGTAAAAGTATATATACACTTGATCATGGATATACCGGCACAAGACTTATCACAATTATCAAGTTCTGACCCTTCATAAAAACTAGATTGAAACTTTCTCACCTAAATGGGTCTGGAAAAAAAGCTCCTTTGCTTTAAAGCCTTTTTAATCCACAAATTATGGCTCCTCTCCGGAGGGGGAGGTGTTTCAGGTCGACACCGAAAAGGTGTTCTGACGGCACATAATTGGTGGTCTGTTGAGTACGAGACTGCAGCAAGCGGTACTACTCAACAGTATAAAGGAAAAATGTGAGAGTCTTGGAAGTCGAGGGTTGTTGTAGCTCAGTGGTTAGAGCACTGGTGGCTAAAGCCAGTGGCCCTGGGTTCGAATCCCCGGCGACAGCTAAGATTTTTTCACATTTTTCCTTTGTTTTTTTCCAGACCCATTGTTTTTTTCCAGACCCATTTAGGTGAGAAAGATTCAATCTAAGACTTACATCGTATGACTATCGGGCAATTGGTTTTCTAGGGGTAAGCAATCAAATTTTCGAGACGGGTAAGGATTGCTAAACTAAACGATTCTACTTATCAAGCCGCCTTTCTAAAGTATGCTCCATTGAAAATGCTCTATTGTACCAGAGCTCTAGTAGATAAAGCATCGCACTGTATTCTCTTAGTGACTTGACTATTGGAAAATTGATTTTCAAGTAAGAACAAATCTGTTACACAGGCGTATAGCTATGACAAACAGCACTTTAACCAAGGCAATTAACTTACCACTGCCACTAATAGAATAGAAAATGAACTCTGCTAAACTTGTAAGATCTAACTGTGAACGACTCTCCTCTTGTCTTACAGCTCTTTGCCTTTATTTTTCCTGGCATTATTTCAAAGTATTTTCTCCTAAACTTTTTTTGCGCCTGTGCTAATGTTAACGCTTTAAAGTAACCTCCAGAGGTGGACACGCATTGATCTCTTTGAACTTTGCCATATGTATGCCAAAATCTCAATTGAGACTTGTTAGTGAGGGTCTCGCTTTGCTCACCAAATAAAATACATCACACATAGCAAACATCTTCTCAAAGGCTGTGAAACATAACGTCTGCACACAGTACACACACTTATAAACACACACACACACACACACCTGTGGCTGAGAAGGAGGCTGGACATCTGCGATGAAGTGGTCATAGTTAACAAGGCGGGAGGCGAACACCTTGAGTGCATCTGAAGCCTGCGTGTTGTGTACCAGTACCACCGTCAGATTGTGACAGTTTGTGAGATCATTGAGTTCTGCGGAGAAGTTGACGTCTCCAGAGATGAGGACGACAGTGGCTGGAGGAGGGTAGGTGTTGGCAAACCTGCGCAGACTCTGCCTCAGCTTGTCATCTGCTGCATTCTTGGCAATGGCATTCACATGAACTAAGGTAACCTGAGCATGGAAAAACACACATGATACGTCATAAGGAAGCCAGACCTGAAGAAGCGAGTAAAAGGAATACATTCAATGATTACTTATTCAATAGCTCAAAACCTTGAATGTGTTAAAATGAAATGTTCATTAACGAATTAGTTTTATGCCATAAAAACTTAGGCACTACTGAGCAAAGTCAAACGTTCCAATTTTAGTCACTAGTCTTGCACATACTCAGTAAAAATCTGACTGACTCATTTCTAACCAGCAAACAAGACCAATTGACTTACTTACCTACTACAACAATATGGTAATTGTTGCTCAGTTTATTATTAGCACAGTAGCATTTACTCTGATCACGGCTATAAAGAATCTTCACTATTACATTCCCCCCCCCCCCCCCCCCAACATTTCTCCATTACTCGCTGTTTTTTTTTCTCAATGTAATAATTTACCTGTGCTTTGTTAAGATCATCTGTGACTTCCTTTCTCTCCTTGGTTATGTCGCACACACACATAAACTCCGCCTCCCTTTTGCCGGCAATAAACTCCTTCCTGAGCTTGGAGGCTACAACAAAAGCGGACTTGTTCACTGGTACGGAACAGTTTTCAATATCCCAGAACAGTCCAACTGGCTCCTTAGTTTTAGAGTGTGTAGGAGATGATGTAGGTTTCTTCTTGTCCTTTTTACTAGCAGGAGACCCTTTTCTCTTTTGAGTCTTAGAAGAAGTTGATTTTTCTGTCTCAGATTCGTTTCTTTTGGCCAAGCCCTGGTGCGCCACCATCAACTCCTCTTCTTCCTGGTCTCCCTCCACAACCTCCTCCTCTTCTTCTTCATCTTCTTGCATGTCCCTCTCATTCAGACTGAGCAATCGAGCCATTTCTGCCGTGGAGTAAACCACATCACCATCATCCGAGTCATCATCAGAGTCATCATCTTTGTATACATACTCCAATTCGGCCAGACTCAAATCACCAGTGGATTCTGAGTAGTTTGCTGCAACTTCAAACTTGCTGCTACCTCCACCTCCGCTGCTGCTGATTCGGCGGCGATTTCCAGAGGATGATTGTAAACCGTCATGGTGCAGGCTACTCTGATCACTGGCCTCACTCCCAGAGTGAGACCGCTGTCGTGAACTCATGCTGTGGTCAGACGGTGAAGAGAACTTGTAATGACTGCCGATGTCAGTGCTCTTGGAAGAGGAGAATAACTGACCCTCGACTGATGATGGCGAAGACTGGCCATTGAAACATACTTGAAGGTGCTCCATGTACTCCTTGTCAGAGTGGAAACATGAAGAGCACTGCACAACAATGGAGTAAGTATACCAGTGGTTAATTACAAGTTCATCGCAAACATAACTACACAGACACTACCCATCCTTAATTCTAGTGCCATTATAGTAACCAAAGCAAAATACCTTCTCATGATTTGATTTCCTTATCCAATTCTTAAAAAAAAATAATAATAAAAAAAAGCAGCTACAGCTTGCTCAGCACAATGGTAATTTTGAGGGCAGTTAGCTTACATTCATGGATACATACATGTATGCACAAGGTATACGTCAAGAGTTTAAAGTAAGAGGAAGAGGTGTAAAGTAATGGATGATAAACTGTCAACAAGTGTCTGGAAGGATAGGAAGCTAGGTGACATTTATCACATCAACTGACAGAGACTACTATTGATGCCTTCAAAAACACACTAGACTAGTAGTGCAAATCCCAAACACTTCTCGTGTGGATCACAAAAAATATATATTCCAAACAGTAAGCTGTGCTGCCTCTCATTCCTCCTTCTCATGGGAATCACTGCCAGCAAATGATTAAACCAGGAATTGTTGATCACATGATCACTGCATGGCTTTTGGGGCTTTACACATGGAAACTAAACAACTTGAGGTTAACTCGCCTTTTCAAAAAGATAAAATTGAATAAAGAATTAAAAAGCTCTAGTAGTGTCCAGTACTACAGCCTGATAATGTATCGAATGCTTCAAATCTGCCATGTTTGAGATTCCCTACGAATATCCCCTATAGATCGACAGAAAGACAGGAGTGAGTACTAAAACCATCCCACGCATGCTGAGGGTGAATACTGGTAGGCATCGCCATATTAGCCAGCTAAGAATCACTGACACCTAGTGACAGTGCTGGAAACTCGTACAACCATATTGCACTGATTTCTACTCCTGCAGCACTCACTCAAATGAGGCTAATAACAACTACCTTAGGGAACACTTACATAAGGGCACTTCCTGAGCTGGGTCTCCTCTACATGTCGGTCCACGGCCTCCTTGGAGTTGAAAGCGCTGCTACACTGACGGACTCCACATCTGCCACCACACACATATTCGTCAGTCCTCGACTCAACCCGGGCTCCACTGACTGGCTCTAATGTACAAATATATCAAGCCATTGATAACTGCTCAGTTATGAAGAAGACTAAATATAAACATAAAAAAAAAGTAAAATAGTCATATCTTCCATTAAGCACAAACAACAAAAGGCACAACAACCATAACAAAGGAATGACTAACCTTTATTGCCAGGGTGCATAAATGGGCACTCCATGTCCAAACAATTCTTTTCCTTCCAATTAAAACATATTCTGTCGGATTCTCTGGCCTTCTTACTATGTCTATATGGACACTAACAAAACACCCACAAACACACAGATGGACACATAAGTACATGGACACACTGAAGTACATGCTCACACTGAAGTACTTGCGAAACCAATTAAAGCCAGTTTCCTAGTACTATTCATCCCTGTATTGGCAATGACATCACAAACCACACTGCACAGTGAACAACTTCTATTATTCTGCTACAAAAAAATGTACTCTACTAAATGTACTCCACCATAGCAGCCTACACCAGCCACTTAGCTAAATACACATGGAAAAATAAAAGTGGAAATTCTGTTGTCCCCTTGACAGTGCCTCGCCCACTTGTTACACAGTGACATTACTATTACAATTGTCTGGCCTGTGCTCTAGCTGCATTCAATAATGATTCCGTGTAGATTGTACCAGCAGCCTAGAAATTAATGCAACTATGCTAATACTGCCCCAGACCACTGTTTCAGTTCGATTATTGGTTCCGCCTTCTCTCCAGCACAAATTTCTTATGACCACTTCAGAAAACATACATGTCATGTCATTATATCAAAATGTATATTGCACTCTTTGGTGAATGGATAAAAGGAAAAAAAAATGAAAAGAAAATAGGTAAATAGACCTCAAAAAAAAAAAAGAGTAGACCTCAATGCTTTCAACAATAATTGCTAATGGAACATTATAGATGGCATAACAATGAACTGTGGTGGTAATTTTTGTGCACAGAGAAAGACCACTCCCACTAGTGTCAATTATGTTTAAAATTTTTCCCATGACCTCTCTAACAAAACCAATTCAAAGGACATCATTCCGACATATTGCTGACTCACCCAATGAAGGCGGAAATCAATATTAATACTATGGGAGAACCCCAGGACTTCTCCCTCTTGTTTTAACTTGGACAACTGATGATGTCACATCCTTTCACACATGCTGACTAGGCAATTTACTATGTAGATGGCATAAGAATGAACTGTGGCTATAATTTTTGTGCACAAACATGCTTGAGAAAACACAAGTAGAGAAGACCACTCTCACTAGTGTCAATTATGTTTATAAATTTTCTCATGATCTCTCTAACAAAAGGACATTATTCCAACGTATTGCTGACTCACCCAATGAAGGCAGAAATCAATTTAATACTGAGGGAGAAACCCAGGACTTTTCCCTCTTTTTTTAACTTTGACAACTGATGATGTCACATCCTTATACACATGCTGACTAGGCAATTTATAAGTACTATTCTTCCCCCTCCCACACACACACACATACACACACACAACTTACACTATTTCCATTCTTGCAGCAGTTTTCTTTCATGAAAAAGGAGCAATCAGTATAGGGTCTATAATCTGGATTGCTTTGAGTGCGAGGGATGTGACCCTCCAACCTTAGCACACTAGGTCCTTTGGTCTTAATGGTACTACCACGGAAGCTGAAGCCATTGAAGATATTGGCAGCTTTTTCAGCATCTTCTTCTGAAGTGAATGTGACATATCCAAATTTCCTAACACAAGAAATTCAGGAGCAAATCATTCCATCCCGCCACTTTAAAGCTCACAGCAGTATACAATTCAATCAGCTGCCACTAAGGGCAAAAGTTGAACTCACCTAGAAGCTCCAGAATCGTCACGCATTATCTTGCAACTCTCTACTTTCCCAATATTGGAAAAGACCTGGAAAAGCTCCTCATCATTGACCGCTCCATTCAAACTTCCGACCCATACAAACGGCTGGGGGGAAGGGGAAATGCTGCGACCAGCATTTCTCCTACTTCTGCGATGTGACTCTGAGGCCATCAAGTGTATCCCATACTATAGACTTCTTCTCCATATGCTAAATTCAGTCAAACTACTACCTAGGGCGACTTCTTCCCTCGAGTTGAAGTGGCAACCAACTCAATGGACGATACTGTGCCCCCGTGTTGTCTTCCTCGCACGAAAATATAATGCGAAATTCTGAATGTCAACATCCTTTATAAATAATTTTGAAAATTATAACGATCTTTACCAATTAAAATGAAATGAGGCGAAAATGAGCGTGTCTACGGCGACCGACGGTGATGGAGGAAGCAACGGTTCTTCGAAGGCTGCCGCGCCAGATAATTCTCGTGGTTTCGTGTCTGATATAGTACTGAATGCTATAGAACCTGGAGTGAACACATCTGTTCTAATATTTATCAATGTAGTATTTGCCCTTCTCCTGTTCACAGTAGTTGGAATTCTCCTGATCGAATTTAATGTCCTGCTATTAACATTTGGTCTTCTTGCTGCAGGTTTAATGATCGGTGTGAATATGTAAGAATTTTTGTATGGCTCTTACAAAATGCTACTAATTTTGCTTGTGTTCATCTAATATGAAATTATTATTTTTGTTCTTGTTTTTTCAGATTCATCTTTGCTTTGCCTCAAAGCCAGACTGAAGAAAAAGTTAAGGAGGAGTAGCTTCAATTTAGCTTGTGCATAAGAAGCTACTTTGAAGTATTTAATGTTTGGTTGCAATAGCCTAGCAAAACCAACTTATCTAATCTAATACTGCTAAATGCTCTATAATTATATTGACAAAGAACAAAATTGAGTTTTTTAATCCAATTATATAAAAATGAGGTTTTTACAGGGTTGAATTCCACTTTGTACATTTTATAGCTATCCACCTTAGTGTACAAATAAAATTAGGCCTGCCAGCAAAAGTTTACATTAACTTCTGTATTGTGTCTGATGAGGACTGAACTATACTGGAATATAAATTCAAGCCTATGGCAATATGTACACGAGCTGAACAAAAAAAAGAAGTTCAGTAGCATAAAATTGTAACAATAATTACTACAACTGGCTCGGTATATATATATGTGTGTATATATAATATAGTGATAACTAATGTGGAAACTTCTGATTTAAAACTGTAACTGAAATTGACTGGGAACAGCATATAACTATGACCAGCTAAATTGAACAAAATCATCACAATTTGCTAAACTCGAACAATACTGTATTCATTATTCATCACGAAAAAGTAAGTATCCAGTAGCTTATTTTGGCAAACAGCAAAAAAAAAAAAAAAAAACAGATTTATTAATTGATAACAAAATAATATTTTTGCTTCATAATAAACATCAGTTGTCTCATATTTATACATGAAGATGAGATAGTTAATAAATACGTTTTTTGATGTTCTGTAAGAGTGAAGAAAAGTAGGATTGAGATTTGCCTGTTTCTTGATTTTCATGAATTCTTCCATCACTGTGATCACTGTCTGTACTCTGATCTGCCTTGGGTGCACTTGGATCTGCCTTATCTGTACTTTGACCTGACTTGGATGCACTCTCATCTGCATTGTTCACACTTTTGACTGGATCAAGCTTGAAAGACGCCTGCAATTAAATATTATTCATTAACTTCAGTGTCAAGGATTATATCAACTATAATTATCTAATTGCAGGCCTAGTGGAAGTTTTATTTAGCCAAGCCCCCCTAATAGGCTTCAGTGAGTTAACAGGCTTAATAATAGTGGTAATTGAGTTCTAATTTAATACAGTAATTAAATTAAGGGGAAAAATGCAATCCCATGTTAGAATAAAATTTGGGCAAAACAATGCGCACACTGCTCAGCATGAATAGATAGAAGCTTCATTTTATGCCATTTTACCACTATTTTTGCCCAAAAATTTAATACATGCTTACGTTTGTTGTTGTTGTTGCTGTTGTTTTTAGTTGAAATGCATACATTTATTATGACTCATATCTTGCCAATGGTACATATAAAAGTATTGGTCAATATAAATAATGGAAATTAACCACATCTTTCACTTAATTTTTTGTTATTATTTTGGGGTTTTGAATGTATCTTCCATGAACTAACTTTTGGTATTGCAAAAGTCATACAAAATCATCAGTAAAAGCCCCATCATCAACTGAAGCTTCAGCATAGATGGCTATAGCCGCAAGATCACCAGCTAGAATCTCAGAGCCTTACAGTCATCTTCGGACACACTAGAGCTACTTTACAATCATTGAACTTGTCTATTCATCACAGCTTAAATGCTCTGTATAGACACGAAGGTAGGACCAGCCAGAGAAGAAGCTATCTTACAGTATAGATTTCAACAATAAAAAAAATCTTTTTTTAAATAAAGTACTTCTATTTCTCTAGTGATAGTCTTTTGCACTTGTGTACAGTAATAAAACGTATTAATAAGCCAAAACACCATACCAATACTTATTTTAATACCATATTTGATCCAACTTTTCTATAGTTCGTCTAAAAATAAAACTCAGCCACAATTAGTAGCTAATGGCAAAAATAGCTTCAGTTGTGTTCATGCTGGATTAGCAGAATAATTTTGATGGTAGCATGAGTCTTGAAGTAAGCAAGAAGAGTGCACAGCTTGGCTTAACGACCCTTACCACATTTACAACCTTGCATGGTAACACAATGACTACCAACTGCAATTGCATTTGTTACTCACCTGCTTTAAACCAATGTGTTTTTGGTGGTTGATGACTTCTAACTGCAATAACAATTATATAATTTAAAAAAAATTAATACCATTAAAAACAATGGCAATAATAATATGACAATAAATAATTTTAGTCATAGGCCAAAAGAGAAACAATATAAGCTCAGCTGATGTATAGCCACTAATTGCACTTTAGAACCTCAGAGAGAGAAAATATGGAATAGTACTATGTTAAAGCCCTATATTTATAGAATACGACTACTCTGCCATTTTTACTCTAGTGTTTAGGTTTATTAGAGTGATTGTGTTAGAAACAGTAGGACTTTATTTCATAGCTAACACTTGACATTCACTACCAAATGTTTTCGCTATCATTGATGATCATGATAATCTTTTGGCATTTTTCTTTGTTCCCCCACCCCTCCCTCTCTACAACGCAAAATTTTCACAATAAGGTCATTTTCCCAAATGATATCACTCTGATTTTTCTTCAAACAACAAGTGCCAAAATACTTAATTTACCTTCAGATTTCCACACTCCTTGACAAATCCTTCCCACGACCTCTTTCCATAAATTGTTTTCATAGGGATGATATCCTTATATTTCTTTGAGTACTTGATACAAAGATCACTGCCACAGACAAAGCACAAAGTGTGAACAACTAATCACTATAAGAGCTTTTGTGCTTCATTTAGAAGACAGGAGTTTGACCCACTTAATGGTGAATCTAGTACCAATCTCCTATGTCTAAAGCTCTGAAATACACAATACAACCGCTCTTCATATGGAAAAAGTTCAACAACAACAAAAAAAGGCAAACTAATCTCTGACGATATGGACTAACTTTGTCACAACTATTGTTTCAATCCACTTAGAAGGATAGAATTACATAGCTTTTGATTGACAGCTGAAAAGGTTTCCAATGATTTCAATTTATATGACCACCATTGGTGAAGCAAAATTTATAATACAATAATATTTCAAACGATTTTTAGCGGGGAAAAAAGAAAAGAAAAAAAGATATATTTCATGGATAGAGTTAACGTATAGACTAAAAGCCTACATGCATCAGAATGTATTACAATCTTTGTACTCTCCCAGAAATAGAGCCTGTAATGTCCCCAATTCATGACTCATCTTAAGTAATCAAAACAAAAGTCCTAAATAGGTTTCTACTTCATGATTCTCCATTAAAAGCCACACAAACCTGATAGAGATCGTTTCAAATGGTATTTCTTCCAATAACTTCATAATTCGACTAACTAGTAACTGTTTCTCTGTTGTAACACTTTTTTTTGTAGATGGTTTAATCGGGTCTGGTGATGCAGCAGGTGTGACCTGCTGGTTAGATTCTTGTGCACTGGCAAGTTCAGAGAAGATAACGGATTCTTCAGTTAAGGCTGCCGAGAGTTTTGCCTTGTATAATGATCTACCATCTATTAATGAAATAGCTCTACATACACAAAACACATACATGGAGAAAAGTAGTTACAATCAAATAATGATAAACCACTGGACTATCATGCCCTTAAAAATATTAATGATTCCTACCATCATGAAGGAAGGAAAGTGTGTGTGTGTATGTGTGTGTGTGTTCTCAGTGAGCAATGAATCCATATACTAAACATTTTGGTCAAGAGCTATTAGTGCCAAGTGGGGCTAACTTAACTTTCTTGGTTAACTCAGTTTGTTTTTTCTTGCCCAAAACCGCCTCAGCACCCTGGTCAATTACTCATTTGAGCTCGAGCTCTATTTATTCAGAGTGAGACTATGAATACTATTACATCCATCAATGTAGATCACACAATCTCACCAGTAATTGACAATATACTGTATATAGCAAACGCAATAAGTAAATTAAAAAACTGCACACAGTAAACGCAAAAGAGAAGGACCATATGGTACCCATCATTGAAAATTTGTCCTAGAATATTTCCGCATCATGTGATCATTCATAGTTTTCCACCTTCAACACTGCATTTTGAATGCACCAAAGCGCCCGCCCACGTGTTCTGTATGTCTAAAGTTTTAATAGAATGGCAGAGTTACCTATGGAAGTTTATAGTTTTTGGAAAAATATCCAATGTACAAATAAACAATTAATTACACTCATTGTACAATGGGGATGACATTTCACTCTCACACTCGTATATTCCCTCGCCTTCAGCTAGTGAAAATACTTGCGCTCATGAGATATCGCCCCATATTGCACTCTGACTCGTGCAATAAGTATTACACAAGATAGTTCAATAATGATGTTCAATGTCAATATACAAGTCTATTGCATCCCCAACAAATGTCTATTGGCAGATATATCATGCATACATACTTCAATGCAGCTTCCTTTGTAGTGAAGTGAACAATAGCAGATCCAGATTTGGAATCTACTGACTTGATCTCTCGATCCAGATTAGTACCTAGCTTCCAGCAAAGCCATCTAAATATTTTCACCTCCTTAATATGATTTGGAAACCCTGTAATCTAAGAATATGTGGGTGAGGGAGAGGAATTAAACAATAACAATTTATTGTAAGAGTGAAAAATGACAACATACAGGAAAACAACAACAACAAAACAAAAAAAAACAAAAAAAAACAAACAAACAAAAAACAACCATTGAGGGAGTACAATAACAAAACAACCATTGAGGGAGTACAATAACAAAACAAAAACAATAACCTGGTCTTTGTATGCTTATTAACTTTTAGCTACCACAAACAAAATCTTCAAACATGTAATCTTACCAAACGTAAGTACAAGTTAACATCCACTTTTCTAGTAACATAGACTGGATTATATGCTATATATATATATATATATACAGCTGAAATAATAAATAATACCAGTATTTCTCTGTTTTAACAGCCAATATACATATATAATTTTAACTTAACCTGACGCTTCAAGTTCTTGCTGACCCCTGAGGAAGACTTCATAAGAAGTCGAAATGCTGGGTTAAGCATGCACGCACGCACGCACACACACATATCATATGACATGTAAACTGCCCATTCAAAATGTATGGGAAAAATCACTGTTCAATTGAAATCGCACAAGGAAAGTGAAATAGAAAGTGAAATACCACGGAAACTAAGGAAAATACCACAGTATCTAAGCGAAGTAGTGCATGCAGCTCTAGCCTTGGAAACGTACAATTAGGGAGAAGTGTGATTCTTTAGCACAGAAGTTCTACTTGTATTAGATGGAATTTTTTCAACAGATTAGGAGGAACCATAGGTTGAAAATGAAGTTCTAGAGGAAGCTAATCCTGAAATACAGAGATAGTGAATGAACAAAACAGTGTAGCTACAGCGCAAATGATTTAAAAAAACAAAATAAAAAACAAAAAATTGGCCTACTATTAGCGAGTGATACCAAGGGTAAGCATTCATAAAGCAACTGAAACAGCATTCGGCTTTGGCTTGTGCTATTACTCATAATATCGTTGTAGTTAACTTCACTAAGTGATAATTTATTGAAGGCTGCTATTTTTAATGTCAAGGTTAAAAGGGTATGTTTTTCACTCGGGTCTAAATTTACCGTAGTGTTCAACTTGACACTGACTGTGGAGTCAATAGGTCTATTGAAATACTTTATAGAATATAAATCATCTTACAAGAACTGTAGTTTTCTTTGTAGAACTACTCAACTGGCTGGTGACATCAGATTCATTTTCTTTAGCAATTCTTGGCAGCGTATTTTGGGCTGCATCTTTATCATTGGTGCTGTCATGGCTTGTGATATGCTTTTCCAGATCTGTCTTGGTAGATTTTCCAGACCCTTCTTCTGAACTCATTCCCGTTTCTACTGTGGGACCCTCTTCAGAAATAGGAGAGGTTTCGGTAAAATCCTGTTCAGAAACCACAGCTGCTTCCTGGGTCCCTTCATTCAGGTCTTTTTCAGCAAACTGCTTAATATCCTCACCAGAGTAATCCTCCACGCCTTCCGTAAACGCTGGTGTTTTCACTGCCCCTTTATTTAAATCCTCGTCAGTGCCTTTTTTTACCTCTTCTTTGTGATCACCTTCAGACCCACCTTCTATAAACTCCTTTCCCCCTGACTTTGTTTTCCCCAACTCCATTTTATCCTTCTCCAGTGTATCTTGCCTCTCAACATCAATCAGATTGTCAATAAGATTGTGACATAGTTGAGCTGAAGGTACTATCTCCAAACTGCTCTTACTACTAGTCGACTCTGGCTCAGTGCCGAAGTCAGACAATGACACCTTCTTAGGATCTCTGTAATCTAGCACGTTACATATCTGAACTCCGTGATCTGGGATATATTTTCTGGTCCCTGTTTTACTGTTCGATGTTATGAACACAATTTCATGTCCAAATTGGTCCACAAGAGAGCTAATGAAATAGTCGAAAAAAGGATTTGATGATATCAGAATAATTTTTGACGGTACAGGTTGCGATGACGCAAATGTATAGATATGCTGAATCAGCTTGATGTGAACCGGCATGTTCGTTGACACCAATGTCGCCTGGAAAACAAACAAACAAAAAAAAAAACAACAACCAATAATTAAAATAACAACAATTAAAATAACAACAATTATAACAATAACAGCAGGTATTTCAGTCTGCACAGCCAATAAATTTATATTTAAAACTTAACATGACATTTTAACTTCTTGCCGAAGTCCTACACAGTAGAACCTCCGATAGTGAACTCAACAAGCAAATCACTTCCATTGAGTGACCTACTTGTTTGTCTTCTCTGATAGAAAATGTAATATAAATGATTTGGTTCTCGGTCATGGTGACTGTTCTGGAGTGTGTGCTCTCCACACCAAGGAACATTACAAGCTTGTGTCATAGTAGAAGCTCTGAACTGAAAACAGTTTGGGATCAGGCTTCAGTACACTAATCAGAGGTTGTTTGCTTTAAGAGGTGATAAGCCAGGGCTTCATACAGGATTTTTTTTCTGGGGGGGAGGGGGGGTAATGCTAGTATGAGCTGTTTTGTCCAATGTTAAACTTCAGAGGTATACGGGGATTTTTTCAGAAACATTTAAACTTTTGAACACACTCCTCGTCCTTCCTTGGAACAGCATCAGTTGAAAGATCTTCCAGCTACATATGAAGCTCATTAAGACCCGTATACGCAGCAGTATCACTGACTAAAACCTTCGTCAGCTCATAAGAATTGCCATTGAGGCCCTGAACTTTCGGCTGTAAACTTTGATGAAGTTCTAGAGATTTTCAAACAAAAAAGTAGAAGAATTGTGCTTTGGTTTACATTTTTTAATAATAAAAAAGAATTTTGCTCTGAGTTACCATTTATAATTATAATAAAAAACTCAGATTTCTTGGGGGGGGGGGGATTCCAGGGCCACCCCCCCTCTGTATGGAGCCCTGTAAGCAATATAACTAGTGATGTACTTGAGCACAAATGGCGAGCGAGCCTAAAGCTACACAATTGTTATATGATTGATTTTAACTTCTAACACTCAAAGCTACTAAAAATATGGTCAATTTTTTTTTAATTACGTTTATACGTAAAGGCATTTCAATGCCATAGTTACCCCTCCCCGCAACTGTTTGAATTGAAAATAAATAAATAAATAATACACATTATTTAAACGTTGTCTTTGTGATGTGCTTGAGCTAAGTAGTAGCTAAAACACACAATACTTGCACACAACTGGACATGCCTAAACAAGACTTACCTTAGTGGTTCTAGTGGACAATGAGTTTTGAAGTAAATACTGTTGCGTACAGCTACAACTATGACAAAGAGCGCATTGACTCACCGTCACCACAAACTCGAATAGAAATAGAATTCCGGTGTTTTCAAGTTTTAACAGCACCCGCAAAAGAATTCAAAACGATAAACAATTCAATTTCTAGGGTGATACGGGTAATGATCGCTAAACCTGAGGATTCTGTTTAGTGAAGTTTGGGACAGGGTCGACCACCGAACTAACACAAAAATATGCGAAGGTCAAAGTACAAATGACATACGTACGTCCCCACATATATATAAACAAACATCCCCAATTTTCAATTGAGTTACCCCTGATAGTGTCTCGCTCGCTTTGCTTGCCAACTAGTATATACATCAATTAAATGGTCTGATCAGTTAATCACGAAGAAAAAAATAAAACATGATTACAATTTTGAAAAGTAAACTACGGTAGCTATAACAGTCATGAAGAAAATTTAACAAGAAAGAAATTGACTCTCAAATGTAAAATGCCTGACTCAGCATATTATTAATAAGGTGGTCTATTAGAAGACTGCAATTACAGGAGACAGTGATTAAATGACAGGGAAAAGCAGCCACGAAGTTGTTGCTCTTTTACTTACTTATCTTCCATTTAACGGTATGGAATAATAAAGTAGCTTAAGCTTATGAAAAGAGGGACTCATTCTAAAAAAAAAAATGGGAGGGGGAGGCTGGTACGACACTAGTTGAGCCTCCTCCTCTCTTCCCCACCCCAATCAATAAAGAGTTTAATTCTAACTAATTTCACTTGTATATGTCACTACTTGTGTATTTCACGTGAGCCTCCTCCTCTCCCCCTCCTCCCCCAATCAATAAAGAGTTTAATTATAACGAATTTCACTTGTATATGTCACATCTACAATCTATAGAGGTAATTTATCATATTTATTTTCTTAAACTTATTATTCTTGTACAATACAAGGTAGCTAAGTGAAATAGTACGGGTAAGTACACACGCGTGCAACATTAACCTT
>WLWD01003328.1_pt1 | contig 17199 bp, 10 predicted proteins | sample 6712731 | NCBI WGS metagenome assembly WLWD01 (sample SAMN12718690, study PRJNA576275) | sponge metagenome | isolation source: marine sponge | host: Mycale hentscheli | place: New Zealand: South Island, Marlborough, Capsize Point | collected 2014-11-01
TGGTACTCTGAGGCAAGTAAAGGGACGTGATACTCTGAGGCAAGGAACAGGGACCAGTGATACTCTGAGGCAAGGAACAGGGACCAGTGGTACTCTGAGGCAAGGAAAGGGACTAGTGGTACTCTGAGGCAAGGAACAGGGACAGTGGTACTCTGAGTCAAGGAAAGGGACCAGTGGTACTCTGAGGCAAGGAAAGGGACTAGTGGTACTCTGAGGCAAGGAACAGGGACAGTGGTACTCTGAGGCAAGGAAAGGGACCAGTGGTACTCTGAAGCAAGGAAAGGGACTAGTGGTACTCTGAGGCAAGGAACAAGGACAGTGCTACTCTGAGGCAAGGAAAGGGACCAGTGGTTCTCTGAGGCAAGGAACAGGGACAGTGGTACTCTGAGTCAAGGAAAGGGACCAGTGGTACTCTGAGGCAAGGAAAGGGACTAATGGTACTCTGAGGCAAGGAACAGGGACAGTGGTACTCTGAGGCAAGGAAAGGGACCAGTGGTTCTCTGAGGCAAGGAACTGGGACAGTGGTACTCTGAGGCAAGGAAAGGGACCAGTGGTACTCTGAGGCAAGGAAAGGGACCAGTGGTACTCTGAGGCAAGGAAAGGGACTAGTGGTACTCTGAGGCATGTAAAGGGACTAGTGGTAACCTTAGGCAAGGAACAGGGCTTCAATATTACTCAATACCTATAGCTGTGCTCACTCTGTGCTTTGTGTAGAGCACTTTGAGTGTTGATGATTTGCTGCTAATTCTCAGCATCTTTAGCAGTCATCTACCATCTCGTAACTGCAACTGTTCTCTACATCAAAACCAGAGTAATCTGTTGATCCCGCTCTACCGCAACATTTCTGGAGCAACAAGTACAACCAAGCTTAGCATTGTGACTTAAAAAGCCACACACTTTCCTTACAGCTGAAATACCACATGCTACATATACAAGAGCACAGCAAACTGTTTTGTTCATGTTTTTGTTCATGCTCATATCAATACCTTCCCAAAATTTTAACAATTCACATACTAATGGGTTTTGAAATGAATTAATGTTGAGCTTTAGTTCATGAGGTCCAGGTAAGGACCCACAAGGACTACAGTTGGTCTGAAAAATTTGATGAGGATAAACTGTTACAGCCGATAGAAGATAGTGAAGAATGTTTAACAGAATGTGGTAATGATGAGGATATTGACAGCAAGGATGGAAGTGAGCTGGAGGTCATGGAAGGTGATGAAGAAAGCAATGACAAGCTAATTTTCTATGGAGACACGCCCAAAAGAAGACACACACTACTGAACGCTAATAAAAAGAAGATACTTCGCTATCTTTATGTATCTCCAAACAGACAGTCCATAGATCAGCAAGTCAAGACTACAAAGAACTAACTAGAACTATATCATCTTGTTGGAGTGTTAACCTTTAGACAAAACAGTGACAATCCTGTTTGGAATGAAGACACTAAAGATATAAAGGCATCTTTGAAAGCTATAACTTCATTGCTGAGTACTGTTGTTGAGAGAGTGGATGGGATAGAAATAAAATACAGCAACCAATGTTTAGTCATGAAATACCTTCAAGTTCACGAGTCACACTGTTCCACTTATTCTTCTAGCAGAAATACCAGACTAACCATAGTTTTCTGAATGAAAAATTTATATGTATTCATACTTCTTAAAGGTAAACTTGCTATACCTACAACAAGAATAAACAATTATCATTTTTCTTAGAAACATAACATTTTGATCTGACTTAGTGACTGTGAATGTTATATTTAGTAACTGTGGCTTGTATACAACCAAGTTTCTAATCTTTATCATAATAAATACATAATAATAATCACTCTCAAAAGAGCAGTATAAGTAAACCTGCTCATTCTCTCACTTCGAGCAAACGTTTGTATGCTTTAACACTTTACATCACACTTTCCTTGTTCCATAGATATGAAAGTATAACAATGATATACTATACTTTAGACCCATTCAGAAAATAATAATCAAAACTATCCAAATGTGCTGGGAAAATCCAGATCTAGACTTGAAAATGGAGACAACATTCACTCAACATAGAGCTAACCTGGATACATTAAAATAACTCTCTAACAATGTAATGTGATTTATTACCAATTGCTATTGTGTGGTGAAAAATTTTTACAAACCCAGATATGAAAGCATTCAAATGACCCTTTACCCAATAACAGTATCAAGTGACCTTTAAATGTTTCTCTCGTAGTCCGCATATATTTTGATCCAGATACATGTAGCCATAGTAACATTAGCTAAGTGTAATTATGTGTTACAGAAATTACACGAAAGAACATTTGCAGTAAAAAATGTCTGGAATGAAGCTGGAAAGTAAAAAGAAGTGGTTAAAAGTTTTGAAACCAGAGATGACGAGCAGTGAAGAAAGTGAAGAGGAGATTATCCTGATACAATATTTAGCGTATTGCTCACCCAGAGTAAAGAAGTTTTTCTTAATTGTGGATAAGTCAGTGCACTGTCAACCAAAAGGTGTGTAGTTCACACCAAATTAAGCGTGAATCACTTCTAACAATAGTCACACCAAAATATGGTATGATACACACACCTCATAGTCTTGGTGTGAACACTGTTAAAAATGGGGTGTTTGGATAACTTAGTTTTGGTATTAAATAGGAGGCGCTGCCTGGACAACCCAGTTTAAAGCCTAATATTGTATCCATATTTAGTCAGAACTAAAAGATATTTGAAAGGAAGAAACTAATGGATATAAGCTGTTATTATAATATAAGTTCACTTGGAAAATATGCATTTGTGTAGAAGTTATAAGAGCTTAAAGTGGAGTGTCCAGACAGTACCTCCTGGTAAACACCTCGCGAGGTGTTATTTAAGCACCCTAGCCCTAGCCCTAGCCCTAGCCCTTAGCCCTAGCCCTAGCCCCTTAGCCCTAGCCCTAGCCCTAGCCCTAGCCCTAGCCCTAGCCTTTAAAGTACACGCCAAATTTAGTGCAATTCCACACCAAATTCAGTGTGAATTTACACCATAAACAGTGTGAACTCATACTTAAATTAATACTTAATTATTTTTGAAGGGTTTGATTCTAATATTATTATATTTATTATAATATTATATCAACATTATTTTTTTTCAAAAAGAGATCGGTGTATGTTCTGTGCATGAATCACAGATCTAATTAATCAGAGGACTTATATCTTTGTCAACTCTCTTACCTAGCACACAAGTGTACACTGTAAAAAACGAGGTGTTACATTACACCTCTTTTGGTGTTCCAACTACACTGTCTGTACTACACCCCATGGGGTGTATTGATACACCCCATGGGGTGTATTGATACACCCCCAAATTAGTGTCCCGTTACACCCTTCAAACACCCTCCTAGTATACCAAATAGGGTGTACCATTACACCCCTATCACACTCATAGGAGTGTTACACTACACTCCTACAGTGTATATGAACACCAAAACACACCCTATTGGGTGTAATTCTTCGCCAATATAAAGTGTACTGCAACGCCATGTGATTATATTCAGGTATAATACAGTAAATATTATTTCACATACAATACGAGTATGAGATGACACAAAAATTGTATGTTTGTATGTTCAGGTCCAATGATGACAGTTCACTCCCTCAGTGATGTAGAGTTCTTCAATCATCCATCACAGACACACCTTAGACAATCTCTATTCACTCAGCTTCATCTAAACACAAAGAACATTGAACACATTAACTTCCATATTTGATAAATTATTACAAAATATTACTACAGGCAACATGTCTACGTCAACTAACTGTGCAGCCCACAAAAAAATAAAAAAATAAAGCCCCTTATATAATATTGTATTATATTTACTTCTATTTTCACTATCACTCTATATGGCAGTACCTAAATGGGAATATAACGTCCACTACTACCTCAGTTTCAAATGCCACATGGTGCCGTGGTTCGCTTGACAATTACGATTATTCACTAGAATGGCGACACAGTTGTTGTTGTTGTTTTTAATACAGTTTCTCTGACATAAAGTAGTACTTCATAAAATAAAAAAAAGGCGTAAGTACCAAATATTTTCCTAACATTTTTTTCAAACAGCAGTCTGGAGCTATTGCAGGCATTTTCTAAATAGCTCAGTTTGCTTCGTAATTGTTTGTATTGGTATAAATCTTCACTGGAAAAAAGTTTTTAAAAATATGTGTCCATTCTTTACCGAATTGGTGGTCAGTCACCTGCCAGTAAAAGGGTTGAAGAACACACGATTTTGCCTCACGATTTTGCCTCAGAACACTTAAAACATAAGCCCCACTTGGTAAACTTAAGGATTGGACGTGGTAAACCAATCCTGAGTTACAGTGTGAAGCAAGGGAACCCTTTACCTCAATACAGATAGTACTTTTTGATATTGCAAATTTCATTCACTCCTATCTATCCCACCTATAGATACATGTCTGTCCCACTGTCTTTCCCATCCCAGACACACATGTATGTATAGGTGGAATAGATGGACATCCCATGGAACCCCAAGGTCCCGGGGACAATGGGATGGGTCGGACAATTTCTGGCATTTCCAGACATTTATGGAGTGAATTTACATTCCCTATTACACTTATATAAAACTTACTTAGCAAGTCCTTTGAAGCTTGTGTATAGATTACGCCTTGATACAAAACCTTTTACCTGCATACACACATGAAAATGGTTACTAAATTAATATTAACTATTATCATTGTCCAACAAAAATGAAAGGTTATGTATACTATGGGAACAGAAACCCTTTGACATCAAATTTCGGTCTAATTCTTAAGTACCTGATCAAATTCAAATTGGAAGATCATGTCAGATAAATTTTGGCACTAGCTATTGTGGTATGTACTTTCATAAGTACATGTCAGGCCAAAATTATAAATGTCCTTTCAAATTCACGGTGAAAGGGTATAACATCAGATAGACTCTGGTCCGTTATTTGCAGCATTAAAGGAACCCCTAGATTATGCATGTACAGCGAGGACATTAATGGCATTAGGATAAATAGGTAAAGGGTTCATTCTAGAAAATGATTAGCAGTATACTCGAGCCTCTCTGTGTTCTGAGTAATGGACACCATCAACCAGACACAAGCTTGTGTGATTTGTGGTAAGGGGACATCAATATAGTGAGTCTATTAAAATGACTTGTAGTTTGTTATGGACCCCCCTCTGTTCCAGACTGACATGCACAAGTTACACATGACTTTAAAAAGGTTCATGATAATAAAATAACAGTTAAAATAGTACTACAGACTCCGTGGATTTGTAAACTTAAAGCACTCAAAACTCTCTCTCTTAAAGTAAACACCAATAAGTTCAGCAAGAAAATAACTCAGAATCTCATCTCTGCCAACCCATTTCATTAACCCTTTACCAAATTACCAACATGAAATCCATTACACACCCTTTACCCTAAGCACAATAAACCTTTTACTGTTTCCATGGTAGGCCCCCAAAAAGCTCAATTAAAGTTGCTTAAATCCTATATCAAATTTTATAGGACTCCTTATTATTCCTGTTGTAAGTATGAAACCCCTTATCTAATCTTCATCACAAATAAGAATTTTCAATACTTCACTTCTTTAACATCACCCTACATACAAATTGTTATACATATGCTTAACCCTCTACTAAAAGAGGTATTTCTAGCTCAGCACAACAGGTGGAGAAATATTCCTCTAACGGAAACAAAACTAAATAATACTATTTATTCAGTACAATAAAATTATTGGGGAGAAAGAGGGAGGGGCTAAAAAATAAGGGATGCCACATCACTTCTTGCAGGGAAATACCAATTTCAGCAAAGTCACATTACCTCCACTGCTCATATAAATACCCTACAAATTTTAAAACACACAACTCCCAATGGTATACCAATATTTCTTAATCAATATTATTTCATTAGAGAAAAAAGTACTGAATAACCTCACAACTGCAAATAAAAAAAGAATAACTTGCAAATCTTTTACAATTACTGGTCAAAATTGCTGCTACTTACAGCTGCTTCATAGAATATAGAATTTTACAATTCCAAATTGAGTTAGTCTAATATCGAGACCATTCACCTTTTTTGTGAGACCGGCACAGTGCTGCAAATGATATTATTTTAGTTTCTAATTTGTGCTATGTAGTACAGATTGCTTGGAACTCTGATATTGTGTTAGTTCACCTAGTCTGGTGTTGCCAACACTTTACCTACTTTTAATATGGTGCGGGGGAGGAGGAAAGGGTCTGGGGACTCTAGTACCAAACCAGTTTGAAATAAGTTTTTGCGCATGCGCTAATTAAGCCCAACTGTGGACACTCTGGTAGTCTTGCGGTCTATTATTCAAGAAACTTGATATCAGAAGGCGCTTGTATTGCATGGTAAGAATTTACCCTTGTACACAGGGTCTAGTTGAATTAACCTAGTCTCTATGAAACAAAAAAAAAGATACACTGTTTATCAATGAATCTGTCAAGGGACCCGTTCTGGGGGTGAGTTCAGTTTGGCATACAGCAAAATACTAACACATACATATAATGTATAGACAATTGGATTATCAGGGTCTGTGGACAACTTCATACGTACCAGCTCTAGAAATGGCTATACCCCAAACCTTTAGCAATTGACTGTCACTACAGTTGTACAGCTTCAGGTTACTTTTATCAAACTATCTGGCTGGTAAGTTATGGTGAAATCTTTTCAAGACGAAGTATACAACCACTGTGGTGAATGTTTTAAATTGGTGGTTAGCACCAGAATCTGATCATTGGTACTTGAGTCCCCAGACCCTTTCCTCCACCCAGGCACAATATTTAAAAAAGGTAAGGGTCGGCAACACCAGACTATAGTTCACCTTGGGTCTCAAAAAGTTAGGTAAAGGGTCTATACATAACTCCTACACAATGGGTTTCATAATATCAACATTAAAATTCTTGTCTGCTATATCAATTAAACACAGCTGCTAGCTGCTGGCAGAAATACTGTACTTCTTATACCTAGCCCTACCCCCACCCCTTCCCTATAAATTAATATTTATGCCGTCCAATGCCTGCCACTAGTTTAGCTACACCTATAAAACAATGACTTCTCCTTTCCCCACCTCACTTACTTGCAGCATTTCGTGGTTACGGTACCAATTGGCACATTTTGAATGTGAATGTAGTTTTTAGATCAAATGAACCGCCAAATTCCTTACGTACACAGTATTAGCAAGTGCGCTTTCTCACGTGATAACGTCAGAAACCTTTTACCCTATTAAGAAATATGTAATTCAATCTACCCTTTACCGATTTTATGAAGATCAGTCTTGAAAATGTAGACGTGTATAGTAGTGCTCAAATAAACTTGTGGGGATAGACCTCGGGATAGACGAATGTGTGAATCACTTTTCTGCCTACTGTTGTATTCATACAAACATTATTGTAAGTTACAACCTTAATAAGCTAGCACCCGCGGGCGGGGTTCATTATCCATTATTCCAATTTTGGAGCAGACACTATGAATCTGCCATGGTAGGAGAGTTTTCTTGGAGGATTTGCAGTACACTGCAGGGTTTCATCCAGAAATTTTTTGTCTTGAGGGGGGGGGGGGGCGAAATTAAAGGGGAGTAAGTAATAATTTTAAGTACTGGTAATACTTTTTGCTATCCAAATCATAGCGACAGTAGAAATCATAATCGTTTTCAAAATAGGCTTCAATTTCTTCACTATCAAAACTAATGGCTATAGCTATAGAAGGGCCAGCACTTGACCAAGGTAATTTTGATGCTGTGCTGTAAACAATTTAATTCTGAGTAGGTAAAATAAGTGGGGGGGATACCCCCCTTTTCTCCCCCCTCCTGGATGAAACCCTGCACTATGTGTGGTTCAGCACATTCATGTCGCTCCCTCCAAACAAGTGCTACAAGCTAGCAAAAAAAGAGCTAGCAAAGTGCTAAAAACTAGCAAGAGGCAGCAAAACCACGCCCATGCCATTTTGGATTAGGTTATGTCGCATAAATAATGGCAATAATCACATTTTTCATGTGGTGACTTTCATACGAGTATGGTGCGTCGTTAAAAGGAGCACAGTCAGTAACTGTAAGGCCAGTGCATGTTTCAGATCAGGGTTTCCCCCTATATTTAGACCAGAAAGATTAACACTGGCGTAATTAAATGAAATATAATTTTACCTTTGTAACAACCACACTTGGGGGTTGGTTACGGTAACATGATTATTATGATTACAGTATGATTATGAAACGTTGATTATGATTATATATAATTATGATTATTTGTCAGAAAAATAGGGATTGTTACAACAAAAAAAAAAGTTTTTTCAAACAGTTCGTTTGATAGACGTCATCTTTCTGGTCTAAATATTTTCCCAGTGTAGATACTGGAGAATGGAGGTAGTTGCAGGCTACGTACATTAGTGGCCTTAAGTTCAGCTGCTATAACCCTGTTTATTCTAATTACAGCTAACACTTGCTGTGTTTTACTTTACTGCTAATATTCCAGTAATGGGTTTGATTACGATGATTACACCCACAATTTGCCACATGATTTTGATTATGATTACGATTATGCAATAACTTATCGATTACGATTGTAATCATAATCAACCCCAACTCTGAAGCAACCATAAATTACAAATGTTATTCACCAATAGTTCTCTCCTCACCAATAGTTCTCTCCCAGGCAATGGATATATTTCTCTGCTGTTCTTATTGTTTTGTTATAGTGCTATGAGGGAATATATATATTAATGCAGCGTGGCACTTCTAGAGTGGTAATAGCTTCATTGCAGAGGCCAATGCCAATGATGAAGTAGATGGTGCTGATTCACAGTTGAAAAGGAGGAATGACTGCTGAAGACAGTGAACTAATTCTTCCAAGGTACTACTGCTGGGCTATAACTAGAGTACAATAATCTATTACCATTAGCTAGTTCAATATAATCATTGGGTAACTGCAGAATATCACAAATTATTTGGACCATATGCACGAGTGCCAGTATGATTATAAAATACGCAATAGAAAAGTGTGGGCTTATGCGCTGTGTTTTTTGGTTATAACCGGAAACGAGTGAGTTACCTGACAGGCTTTTCTATTCCGTATCTATCTTGTACCACGTGCGTCGTCCTTAGAAACAATGTTTTTGCCACGCAGTTCAAAAAGTGTGTTATACCGCTACTTAACCAACACTTTTTGACCATTACAAGTGACGTGACATGTGAGTGCTAATGTGCCAAACAACAAGTGATATTCTATGGTGTCCGATATTAAACTTTTTGTTGTGTGCCTTACGGAGACGCAATAACCGTAAAAAATTTGCTCAAGGGGGTGCAATAACCCACCACAAACTTGATCCCTGTGTACTGCGGAATATTACCACATGTTTTATCATTTCAAGAATTCAAACAGTTCCTATTGAACTACACGTATTTGTGTTACTTAGAAAGGGATTCATACAGGATTCGTTCAAAAAGATTTTTAGGGAGGGGAGATCTTGGGCTTTGGAGGAGGACACTTTTACTAATTCTATTAGAGAGCACTTCAGTTTGGGGGGAGGGGGTAACGTTGGCTTGGGTGGGATCCCACCCACCCCCCCTCATAGTACATGAAATTGTTTAACCATGGCAACTTCCGGGCGTATTGTCTGATGACTGCCCCGTATTCCTCAAGTTTCGGTCCTCAACAATAATTATTTTATGTCATGGTTTGATTAATTCACATCATATTGATTGTCCGTATCTACCTGAAAATATCGGCTACCAGTATATCGGCTAAATTGCCTAACATGATGACACTATCCCTCTGTATGAATACCTTGGTTGTAAAGCATTAAAGATGCATTCTCCCTCAGTCTAATTTTTTTCCATGAGGCCTAATATGCAGTATACATATGTACATATGTAGTATAGTTTTTTTTTTAATGTAAATTTTGTCCATTCTTGAATTTTGTACATAAATTATTCAGGTAATGCCATGATCACTAACTTTTTTCATTGGTACTTTATTTTATTTGTGTACTAGGATTGCTGTGGTCCATCTGGCAGATGAGCAAGAACAGCACATTGAAGTAAGTTTATGGGCAACCATATTGGTCTCCTCATGTTGATCTTGCTCATTTATAAATTGGCATGAGGTGTACATCAAGAACCAGTAGTTGCACTATATAATTGCTGTCTATCCAGCAGTATTGCCAATAGTACATACATATGTTTAGTTGTGTCAGGATATATTGCTAAATACCTTGCAACCCTTTCGTTCCGAACTTAATTTTTACCGTGAGGTCGTTGATTTCAGGTAACTCGAAAAGCACTTTAAAAAAATTTTTTTTGGTGAAAACTATTTTCGAAGCTTCTGTAATGCCTTGGGCACCTATAATCTGAATTTTGAGGTTCTAGCTCACTGTAACAATTTTTTTTTTAATCGTCAATGCTAATCCCGGAATGAAAGGGTTGAATAGTTTTGATCATGTCTTGCTATGTATGTTCTCCACATTTGTCACAAAAAATCCTCACTACATGTGTACATTCTTGAAGTTTATCTTGATTGAGCTCTACTTGCCACTTGCTAACATACTGCCACACATTTGCACGTAGTGTGTCGGTGTGGTTCAGTGGTGTGCTTCATTTTGAGTATGTAGATATTTGTTTTCGAAAGTGTGATTATGGTTTGTTTGTTTAAGCCAGAAATAACACATAGAGATAAGATGGTACTTTTACGTGTTATTAAATTAATATAAGAGTGTAAAAGAATGAGCTGACAATTCTTTTGAATAGCACAGTATGCTTCAGCAAGGCTACTCGGATCCACATATGTACATATTTAGCTGATCTCAGCTATGCCTCCTAGCGTGTTTTTTTTTTTGTTGTTGTTGTAGTTGTTTAGTGTTATTTTTTGTGTTTTTTTTTTTTAGAGTTCTTGTACTCAACGACAAAGTGTATATTTATTATCCAAATTAGCTTTGCACATATGGTATTCTAGTTCTACATAATTGGACTGTCAGTTGCACATGCTTTACATATCCACGTGCACCTTGGGGGCATTATTTAGAATTGGTTGGCACATCGTTACAAATATTTTTGCTAGTATGTTTGTTGTTGGTTTCTTTTTCCATGATACATTCCTCAATCACATCATCCACCACTCTTGAGCATAGATCTCTCTGTCTTCAGTGATAGATGACAGAGCCCAGATAGGATTACTTTGATGCTGTGGCCTATATGTGCTGCTTATGGGTGCTGTCCGGAACAGTCTTAATTAGCTGTGTCAAGTTCTGTTCTATCAATCAACTTCCGCGTACAATGCAGCTGATTATCAAGTTGGAGCTTATTTTTCTGTGTTACATGAGTGTTGTCCAGTAATGTCATCAATTGTCCCATGGCACCATGGTGGGACCATAGAAGGGTTCAATTGGATGTTCATGGCGAGCTTCAATTAGAAACTTACAGCTGGGAAACCCTATCTTGTGTTTGAATAGCTATGCTAGCCACCCTCGATATGCCCCTTTCCCGAACACCAAAATTATTCTATTACTAATTTATGCATCTCGCTTGTACAAGTCGAATAGACATAATGGAGTTTGAAACAAACACCATGAAAAAGTTTGTGCCTCCTTACATGCCCGTGGACATTTTTACAGCTTAGACATTTTGTACTGGATGGGAGAAGTTGTGTAGGTAGGAGAAATTTTTACTGTCGCTTTACTTAATTCTGCTGGTAAAAAAGAAATTCTGCTAGTAAGTATATGTTATGTGTGATTTCGTTTCATACATGGGGGAGAGGGAGGTCCCCCCACACACACAAAAACACATACACAAACACACACACAAACACGCACCAAATGATAAAAAAAAACTTGTATGAAATCCTGCTAAGTGACCGCAGCAGCTGAATGCGTGACAACTCATTAAATGTGACCGTCTACAGGAAAATTGGGCACGACGCGGGCCCTATCAAAACAAATTTTGTGCACTTACACATTCGTCTTCATCAGTACAATGAGCTCTCTGAATTTTAAAGCTGTTGCTTCAGCCGTTGTCGATATATGCACCCTAATCATTACCTTCCATCCCCCTCCCTCCCTCCTCCAGCCACAAACAGCATTGGACATGATTTATGGTGAAACATCACATTACGGAATTGTATATATATATTGCAGCCTTATTTTTTTCTTAAATATTTCCACATCATGCGAGTTGTATGCTTGTTATTGAACTCTCGAAGTAGCATGCGCGTAGCGAGTAAATTCAAAGAAAATTGTATTGTAACCAGTTGAGAAAAAATATCAAAGCAGCAATAAATCACTTATCACACTCTCAGACTCGTGCTATAAGTATTATATATAATGTGTGTGTGTGTGTGTGTGTATACGGATCATGATATTCTCCCATAGCTATTGTGTGTAGCTTTTCTGATATTTCAATATGGATATGTTTTATAAACTTGTCCGTAGGCTATTGCAATGTTTCAAGTGGGAAGCGTGCTTGGAAAAGAAAGGCAGTATAAATGAAGTCAATGAATGGAAAAGAAGGCTAACCCTCAGGACTCATGGTTACCAACCAAGTGCTTTAACATGTACCACCCTTTCACCTGTCATAGTAACTATTTATTTTATTTTTGAATCATTACCACTGATGAAGGCTATAGTCCGTAGCTGAAACATTTGGTTTTTTAACTTTTTTGTGTTTTTTGGTCAGCGATTATCTCTAAATATAATAATTATGTCTACAATACCTGATCACATAGGATTTTACAGATTTATGCAGTATACTCTTGTTGTTACGTTCTTCAAACATTCTAATATACTTATTTCACTCTTTGGTCATGAAATACTGCCTGGCATTTCACTCGCTAGCTGTATTGCACTCACCATTGGCTCGTGAAAATATAGCATACAAGTAAATATTCCATTCATGCAACTAATAGTAATGTGTTTATTTATAACTGGTTATATTTAAAATTCATTGACTTCACACACTATGTACATATGTACAGTAATGTAGTAAAGCATTTAATGGCAATTGTTTAATATTGGGGTATTGCAGAAATATTCAAGCAAAAATGTTCTGGGTGCAATAAATATTATACATCTAACTGTTAGCTATGTATTAAATTTTACCGACGTTTTATGTTATGTTATGTAGTGCAGTCCACTCTGAAGTTGTCTTGCCTGAAGTCATCAGTGATTACAGAAATTCACAGATTCCACTATGTACTTTTCCATTCACTTCTGAACTGTCTATGCCGAGCTTTTTTTTAAGAATCATTCTAGTTTTTATGTAAAATAATTTATTATTTTCAAACGTTATCATTCATTTTTAATAGCCGATATATATGTACACAGTAAAGCTGTATGAATCATTGGGTACAAAATAAAAGAAAAAAAGAAAAACAACAACAACAATACAATGGTATTTATGATAATAAAATCAAATTGCTGCAGATATTAATTACAGTGTATGGAGTAATTCTAAGACTGAAGAATGCACAAAATGTACTTTTATTATAAATGCTCACATAATAGGCTGGGCTTACCTACTACAGCTAACTTTCTGTTCATCTATTTTGAATAAAGCTCCAATTACCAAGCTTTCTAAATTGAATATCATCCAAACTAAGCAAGTATATTATAACTTGCAATTTTGCCAACAAAAACATTCAATCAATGTTTACAGTACGTTCTGGTCAGTAGTTTACTTGTAATATAAATTTGTAAGTACAATCACAACTAATTACACATCGGATAAATGAAATTACATATCCTTTCGAATTCAGTGCTGCAAAGTACAAATCCTCATTACATCTGGCTTTATTATTGTTGTTGTGTTAGGTATATTGATGTTGCATATTGAAATGGCCCAAGTGGGATGAAAAAGAGGGAAAGGATAGTCTGGTTATAATACACAAGACTAATAATTGGGATAAAGAGTTTGATGATGATACAATTGAATGCAATGGTATTTATAACGATAATTAACTCTGTCAATGGCTTGGGCTCCCTATGCTTTATTGTAAAATAATAATCATTATGTAATAAGTAGTCAAAACAGTTTGCTACAAGCTTGACAGACTACAGTAGTTCACAGGAGAGAGTGTCACAAATTGTGCAGTGAGTGATTATGTCTATTGTTAGCAATTCATGGCATGTGAGGTCTTCTTATTCATGACAATGTACAACAATTTTATGTATGTACTAGGCTTAAAAGATCCATCATCGTAAGATTAGAAAAATGCTGTTTGGTGCTGTTAGCCACTTTATCACTGTAATGTATGTGAATCAGTCGGATAGTTTAATGCATTACTATAAAAACAAACAAACAAAACAAAACGAATACCAAACACCTTATCGTACAAACAAACCACTCTGTCCAAGATACTTCATAATCAATGAGTTGGTCTCAATGGAAGATTTACCATTCAGAAGGCCAGTGCATTAAAATAGGGATTCATTTTTATTCTGTTTATAATATGCCGCAGAATTTTATGTGTACCAATATTAAACCATTCGATCGCATATCTAAATTGGGAGTGTATTAAAAATATAAAATAAATAATATGCAGGGGCTTGGTTGCAGGCTCTCCCTATCTCCTCCGTTGGCCTCCGTTTAGACAACCCCTCACTTCGGATAGCTGTCGGCCTGAGACTTGGCACTGCCATCTGTGCCCCCCATCATTGCCAGTTCTGCGGTGCTGAGGTCTCCTCACTCGGCCTTCATGGACTGTGTTGCCGGAAAAGCGAGGGAAGGCATTCTCAACATGCATCCCTTAATGATATCATAAAGCGTTCGCTTTCCACAGCTGGGATCCCTTCGAGGCTCGAACCCCCTGGCCTTTCATGCTCAGATGGCCAAAGACCAGATGGCATGACCCTAGTACCTTGGAGTTCAAGTCATCCTCTGGTCTGGGTATGAAAGTCGGGCCACCTTGGAGGCTGGAGGTGTTGCATCCAGGAAGTCTGCCAAGTATGCACATCTGGCACCTCAGTTTATTATACAGCCTGTCGCCATAAGAGACCTCAGGCGCTATAGGGCCCTCTACCCTATCTTTTCTAGAGAAGTTAGGCAGACGCATCCACTTGGCCACGGGAGACTCCCGCTCTACACAGTTCCTCCTTCAGCGGCTGTCAGTAGTGGTACAACGGGGAATTACGGCAGCAATTTTAGGCAGTACAGGCAACTAACTTATTCATCATATTTAATAAATAAATTTACCATTATCCTTTATTTACTCATTTCTTAATTCATTTATTAATTTATTTTTTTAATAATAATAATAATAATATGCAATTTTAAATAACATTTCTTATAATAAAATCAGTCTCTGTATAAAATTAAATAAGTCAACAGTATATAAGATAAATATAACAATATCAAAATTGTGTGGTAGTTAATTTAGAAGACAATTATCTTCTTCACTGATGCCTTTTCTCCATAGAGCACATCCTGCAAGTAGAACATAAACGGGAAAACAAATATTAAAAATTTTAAATTTAAATGACATCATCAGGGATCTTGTGCATGTATGTGAATGTGTGTTGGTGCATGTGTGTGCGAGGGAGCATTGGGTCAAATCAAAGTTTTAGTAGTTAGTTAAAAAAAATCTCTCACCATTTCCTCAAAAATGTCATCATGGACCAGAGCTGTCTCATTTCAAAGACAGGTGTGACATCAGACCTGGGGTAACACCACCACAGCACAGCATACTGGCTCCCTATGTTTAAAGCAACGATACATCATAACTATCAATGTCTCTTTCAGGAGATAAAGGGTACCCAAAATAGTATTTGCATCCTACCCCTTCCTTTTCCAATGGCTTCATTATACGAGCAGCAAAATCCAAAATCAGTAATAATGTAAGGCCAAGAAACGTGATGCGTAAATTATTCTTCCCAGTGACCTATCTTTATCTTCTATTATTTTGATGCAAATATTGTTTTAACAACGAGAGTCAATTTCAGGGTGTTCCCCTAGTTTGATTCCTTAGGACTTGCAGTATGTTAATAAGCTCATTTTTTTTTAAAGAGAAAACTGCTGAGAAGTACTTTCTTGCTATTAGTTTTGGGTCCATCCTTAAAATGGCTGGACTATTCTAGTGATTATGGCAAAAAGAAGCCTTCTCCTCTGCAACCCCTCTCTCTTCCCCCCCCCCTCCCCCTTAAAAATTCACATCTCATTGTTAAAATTAGTTGTTGAGAGAGCAATTGAATGAATGACTGTGAGCTGGGCCAAAACTAGACTCCACGTTCTAATTTTGAGTCAGCAGTGTGTTAATGGTAACCCTTTTGTTCCATTTTGTCCACACCATAGTTCAATATAGGCAGGCAGGGAAGAAGGAAAAAAAAAAAGAGAAAAAAAGAAAAGAAAAGAAAAGAAGGTCAGAAAAAAGGATGATAGATAAGGAACCCCAAACTCACTTGACTATCCCATCTGAGGAGCCAGTTGCTATGACATTATCCTTGTTCCAGTCAAACAACTGAACACACACACACACACACACACACACACACACAGATATAGTTTAGATTATGACATTCATCATATGCACACACAAACACATGCATGTACACACCTCAGAAGAGGGTCTGTTATGGCTTGAAAAAATATGGGGTTGACAACAGGAATTAAATACTTCTGTGGTGTTCTAGTGTTTGGGTAGTCCTACTCCTACTACTGTCTCATCAATATGTAGCACAACCACAACATATTATCTCCAACCAAATTAACCACACTACTAACAACAAACCAGCCAACCATGTCCTTGAAGGTATGTACATAACTTGCAGTGATGATGCTAGCGAGGTGATACGTATATGACCTGATTGTGTTATGGTACCTTACAAACACACTCACATACTTACACACACATGTACACACTTGACTTGACTTGACTTCCACTGCGAATGATTGGTCACCTGGCCTCCCAAGATAGGGGGGAGCAGGACAGCCATACTCACAGCACATCACTGGCACAAGCTCAAGATCATAACGGATTTTATACCAATATCTGGTCAGCCAGCAACCAGCACTGAGCTGCAGGATAGACTGCACCACTTCTCGTGCAGATGGAAAAGCTAGGATGGATGCAAACCCTCCGTAGCTGGAACAGACTGGAATTGGGTCCATGTGGCACCATGAGGCAATGCCCTGGTCTTGTACCCACCTACTCCAGTGTGCTTGGTTGGACCATGCTTAGTCTGGAACCTCCCCTCAGAC
>WLWD01000071.1_pt1 | contig 17195 bp, 11 predicted proteins | sample 6712731 | NCBI WGS metagenome assembly WLWD01 (sample SAMN12718690, study PRJNA576275) | sponge metagenome | isolation source: marine sponge | host: Mycale hentscheli | place: New Zealand: South Island, Marlborough, Capsize Point | collected 2014-11-01
TAGACGGTCACATATAGTGTTATCTCATGGCTGTATTGCAGCAAGCTCATTACCAGAGTAGGTATAGCAACCGCCTAGGTACACGTTTTCTGGGTTTTTACAGCTACCTTTACTCTAGTGGAGCCTACCCTGCCTGCAGGTTAAGAGCAGCTGCTATAGTATCAGCTGGGGTTGTAGGGAGCCCCTAGTGAGTTTTCGCCAACTTTACACTATGAGTTACCAAAAAACTACTTCAGTGAAGATATCTAGTGTGGAATAAACCACTTATTACACTTGTCAGAGTGGTATGGCTAGATATTTCACTCTCTGGCTCTAAATTAGCCTGCTCGTGAAATATTTCACCATATCACACTCTGACTCATGTAATAAGTACTATATATATATTATATATTTTATATATAGGCATTGCATTACAGGGAGTATTTGTTTAAGTTCAACTACATATAAAATACTTTTAATACATAATTATAGATTTTGTTTTATATCCAATTTTTATTATCATTATGCATCATATCACGTTTTATATATTTTAGTAACGGATGACACTAAAATGACTGAGTGTCACCTTCCAGTATCTTCATTATGTGCATCTATTGATGAAGGTAGCTATAGTAGAAACTTTGTGTTTAATATTTGTCTAAATATTTGTAATTTTTTACAGGTCAAATTGAGTTAAAAAAACGAGTACAGTCACTAGAATATGACTTTTCTGATCTAGTTACTGAATTTGTAGATTATCTGATAGAAAAAAGAACCTCAATCTACGATGTTAAAAAGCATATTAGATTTATTCCACGCTATGTCGGTGCTAGTATCACTCCACTATGGCGTAAACTCAAACCTGAACTAGAAGAAATTACAGAGATCGATGAATTTTTGGAACTGTTAAACTATAATCTTTGGAATTTTCTGGACTATGAGATGTTGGAACATTTGATAAAAAAATGTAAAGTTCATCATATGTCACAAGAAATAGAGAGATATGCTGTTAAAATTGATGACTTTAAAAGAACAACATTGGTAATTCCTTTTATCAAATGCTGGGATGGGCACAAATTGGAAACAATCCCAGATTCTGTGGCGGAACTCGTAGTGAAGTGTGACATCAAAGAAGATATCACTAAGTTTACACTATCTCGTTTGGATGATCTGAGACACTATATTATAAAGAAATGTGTGCCACTTCTTTCTCACTTTGCATCCGTTCTGTACTATCACAAAATTAGTGAAGGAAGTATATGCGTGTCTTGGTTGTTCCCAGAGAGATTTTCACTTATTTTGAAAAATAGAATACAAGATATTTCATTGATACTAGCCCAATACCATATAGTGTGGGTGAAAATTAATGAAGAATGCCTTTACTTACAAGAGAGCATGAGAAAATTATGTAAGTAAATTTTGTTTCAATTTAAATAGATGAAATTTAACTACAGCATAGTCAGTGTTTAATTTTTTCATAGTATATACTGTCTCTGTTTTTTGATGGATTAGTTGAGATATAGTGATAGTATATTACATAATAATGTATCGTATAATAGCACAATATACCAAATGTAGGATTGAAAATGAATATATTTTACAAAGACTAATACTGTATTCTGTAGTGTGAGTATTGCATCAATCTTGATTTATTCATGCAGATCGATCTAAATCAGAAATATGTCTTGGTGCTCCATCTGATGTCAAGCCTTTCAAAAGTACGTATGAGAAATGTGACCTATTAGTTTTATATGCAATGATTTATTGATACAGGTAGGTGTTTGTCAGAAGGAAATATTTTAACTCCAAATGCCAAAATTACACCTTCTGGTATGTCTAGTACAACATACCTAGTGCATTTCAATGTTATTGACCCTGTGTACTTTGATCTGTAGGTAAACGTGACTTAGAATTCACTGAAGTATATAAAAGTACTTCACTGGAGTCAAGAACATCATCATTTGGTAAAGATACTTTGAGTAAATCCAATGAAGAATTCAAGAGCATTGATTTCAATATTGTAAGTTGTTTTGCTATGAGTTGGACAAAATGAATGTGTATCTAGGCAGCCATATATAATTAAGAGCAAACTCTTACAGTACAAGTGACGTTGTACCTGTTTTACTGTTACTCACAATCTGACACTGTTAATTCCAGTTACTATTTTCTGTTCACCAACAACAGACATATAATGTCCCATATTTTTTTAACAAGGAATGGAATTGTAAAAAGATTGCATTGCTAAGAGCACACAGTTTGTGTACATTACACTTAAGATTTTAATGCCCTGCACACTTTGAATAGAGCCAGACAACACTTATTTAGTTACGTTTGAAATAACTAGAAACTTTTTAAACTTAAGTTTTTATTTAGTGATCCAATTGGGATACATAATCATCATGTTTAGAAAAGATATGGTTTTGAAGTTATAACTTTAAAAGAAAAATTGTACCACTTATAACTTCACTTTATACTGTCACTTTGACTTTGGGGAGATAGTATGTTTAAGAATAAATTTAATTGAAGATGTAGCAACACTCACCTTAAATAATTGTTTATCAAACAATTACACGAAAAATTGTTTGGGCTGAATGTGTATCCAACTGTAAATTAGTATATTACATTTGTGTAATAGGATTCTAACAAACACAATGACTTATATCTTGGAATTAAAGCTGGGTAGAGTATAGCTACACCTAATTATATATATATATTCATATACATATATTTCCCACTAGATATCTTCACAATGTTATTTTTAGCTATATGACCGTGAAATAACTTATATTATTCCACTCTAGATATCTTCACAATGATATTTTTAGGTAGGTGACCTGTGAGATATCTCATGATATCACAAAGTGTTATCTCATGGCTGTATTGGCAAGCTCATTACCAGAGTAGTTATAGCAACCTGGCCTGGCTACAAGTTTTCTGGGTTTTTACAGCTACCTTTACTCTATTGGAGCCTACCCAGCCAGGTTAGAGCAGCTACTATAACATCAGCTGGGGTTGTGGGGAGCCCATAGTGAGTTTTAGCCAACTTTACAAGTTGAGTTACCAAAAAACTACTCTGGTGAAGATATCTAGTGTGGAATAAACCACTTATTACACTTGTCAGAGTGATATCGCTAGATATTTCACTCTCAGGCTTTATTTTCACTTTGGCTCGTGAAAATAGATTAGCGTGCTCATGAAATATTTCTCCATATGTAATAAGTACTATTTATCTCATGGTGTTACCTCATGCTGTATTGCGCAAGCTCATTAACGTCAGTGCGCATGCGAGAGAGGGTTACAGTACTCCATTTGTCTGTCAGTTAGTCAGTTGGTTATTCAGTCAGTCAGTCAGTCAGTCAGTCATTCTGTCATATGAATCTCGAAGATGGCAGCCTCCCGAAGATTGAAACAAGCATCAAAGTGTTGCACTGGCCATTTTAACCCTTTCACCATCGGATTTATTTAGACATTTTGAAAAATTTATATAAAATCAGGACTTTAACCCTTTGCGGACGAACGCGGGCGAGCAATTATGTAATTAAATACGCGCACGCCGTAAAACCAATTAGTTGTCTGAGACGGCGTTTTACCAGTTGGAGTTCGACACGTGGAAAAAGAAAACGGGCGAGTGTTTCTTTTGTGTTAGGCCTCAAATAATCTGCCTCTAGCGTTGTAGCTATGGTAATTCGTTAGTTTATAGTTTATAGAGTTGTTTTGAATACAAACTTAGTTGGAATTATCGAGGAGGCCATAGTTTGTTAGCTATTTTTTTAGCTTATATTTATGGAAGGAGAAATCACACCCAAGTGTAAGTTCTAGTTTTAGTTTGCTTATTTCTAGCTACTTTAGGCCATTACTTCTTAGTAGATGTTCTATTTGAAAATAGCTAGACACAAAGTGTAGAAATTTTTTTTTTATTTAGTTGGTGCACTTGATATAAGTTATACTTATTTTATAAAACTTATTTTGTAGAATAGAGATTGCAAAATGTATACTATGTAAGCTACTGAAAGTTTTAGCGCACTACACGCTGTGTAACTGTAATAACAGAGCTGGAAAGAGCTTGTCACGAATTCGTGACAGCCGTATTCTCTTGACGCACCCGGTGTGTCACAGATTCGTGACCATCGTACGCGCGTGTTAAGTTACGGCTGTCACGAATTCGTGACGATCGTACGCAAAGGGCTAATATAGTCCATAGCAAGCATAGAAAAAAATTGTCTATATAAAATATACATTACAGAAACAATGTTTATGTTGCCTGGCAACCAATGTGTGGTAATTACCACTTGTAAACCACAACATGAATATAATTATCTTGAAAGCCACGGCAATGAATAACGTTATTTTGAACTCCAGACTGGTTCAAGCCAGTCCATGGATTCTTTTACTGTACATCTACTTCTAGTCCAGTAGATATTTCATGAACCTTGCGAAGTCCTTTCCTATGAAGTTTTATTACAGATTCTTTTTGGGATTGGTTTATACAATAAATTTAGCATGGTTGTCCAAATGACAACCCTGGGCAACTCGTGTAAAAATGAAAATTACGAAATTTTTTAAATTAAAATTTTTTTAAAATCACTTACTACCCAACACTGGTGTAATAACTCTAACATAGGGTTTATGAGCATGCTGAATTCAATGGTAGTATTCGTTTTTAAATCTAACTTCAAATTTATGAGTTATTAACAAATATTTGAATATTTAAACAAATTTTATTACATTGGTTTTCGGTATAGAATTGTTTGAGTGTCCTCTCAGTTATCATTTTCTACATGTTCAATATCTAGTTCATTGTCTTGATCAACACTTTCAAAATCCACATCCACAATACTTTGCATTTCATCTTCATTTTTATCCTTGATGGTATAGGGATTACAGCAGCTATCATCAGCTAAACAGTTGCAATAAGTTGTGCAGGAAAGCTGCTCTTTTCGGCAGCCACATGCAAGTGGACTGCATTTATTTCCCTTTGCTTTACATTTGCACTGAATAACATCCATCAGGTTTGGTGGAACTGGGTCATTTTGACTTAGTTTAGGAACAGGTATTCCTTCGTGTATCTCCCAGCCAAAGTTTGTAATATCAGTGGATTCACTAGGTGGGGCAAGTTGATCTGCTGCCTTCCACAACATTACTTGGAGATGTGCACGTAGTACATGGTAAGACAGATTGTCTGATGTTGGTGACAGGGCCATAATTTTTGGTGTATTCTTTTTCTTTGCAAACAGATTGAAGCGTGCTGATTCCATTGATGTCTCAGGGGGTTGCTGATATAATGTTCTAAAGAATGGTAAGGCAGCCTGGAGTAAATCTTCCTTTGTCATAGAAACTTCACCTATATCAGCTAATCTTGGAAATTCTTCAGAGAGTAAAGTATTCAAAGCTCTAATTTTTCCTTTTCCATATGGGTAAGAAGTGGTATCACATCCACTTAAGGCATGCATTCCAAGTAACTGTAGGCATTTTGGTCCTAAGTTGGCACAAGTATAGCATTGATATCCAAAATCATTCCATCCCATCGTTCCATCCGGATCTTAGCTTGAATAGATGCTTTGTATACCCAATAGACTAACAAAAGAAAGACATCAGTGTCTTCACTCACAATTTGAACAATACTCTTTCCATGTCTGGTTGCATCTAGAACATACGAAACCATCGTCACATCAGCTTCATCATGGTCAAATGCACTGTCGTTAAACAAGTCCATTGTCACATTACACCCAACATTAAAAGTTGACAAAACATTTGCCAACTTTTTTTTATTTCGTTTGCTTTTCAAGATTGCTTCTCGTTTTGGCAAGATACTAAGGATTGACAACTCATACTCCACTATAGTCTCACCGGCACGACGCTTTCCTTCATGATCCTTGGCAGAAATATCACAATATTTATCAAATACAAGAATTTTTTCACAATCATTTGAGTAACGATTTAGTCTATTCTTGATAGATCCTACTAAATCTGAAGCACTTCCTCCATGTGGCCAAACAATGTGATAAAGCAATTGTGACACATCAATAATAACAGATTCTGCAGCTAACGGTGCTGTCTCTGGCACACCAAGACGCTTAACAAGGTCAGATTTGTTACCTTTACGAAGACACCTGTGTTCATCTATAAGCGAAGGAGGCACAGCACATAGTTCATGTGAATCTTTAAATGATGAAGCACCTTTCACACCTTTTCGCTCACACTGAACTACTCTGTCCCATCTTTCAGGATGCTTCGTATTCATGGACTGACAAAGATGTCCACAAAACAGACATTGGCTCTTAAAATCGAATCTATCAACTTGGGATCTCCTTATTCTGCTTGAAGGCTGTTCTTCCACTAAATTACTCTCAGCTTTCCTTTTGTGAGCAGTATGCTTCTGTATATTGTGCTTAGAGGTGTATGAACAATAACAACTTTTGTGAAGAGTTACAGCTGCTAGTTGTCCTTCACCATCTAAAACAGCCTGCATTTTCACAATAGTTTCTTCATCATTTCTTTCTGCTGCACACTTCAAAACCATTTCTATCCCTTTTACTTTGAAGGTCCTCATAGGTCCTGACCTTGAATCAGTATCAGGTCCAAATAGCCATGTGAGTTGGAAAAGGGTCTTTAAATCAATGCGTTTTTAATTTTTGCTAAAGAAAATGTATAATGCGCGAAAATATAAAACTCCGCGCATATTGCATTTGAGGAGAGGACCAAAACTTAATTTTCATCTTCAAATTTCTGAGTTTGCCCAAGGTTGTCACTTGGACAACCAAGCTGTAATTATTTTATTACTTCAGGAGAACACAAATCTTAAAAAAAACTTCATAGGAAGCAACATTGCAAGGTCAATGTATTAAGTCATTGGGGGTGCCTACTGAACTATTCATGGGACAAAACTAAACAACTAAGGTTTAATATTTAGCCTGGGCTCAATTTCATGAACATATTTTGATAATTCCTGTATAAAAATTGTATTAGACATATCTTTCTAATCATTATTCTTCAAACAGGTTATTATTTCTATAATAGACCAGTAATCAGTAATGTTGATGTGAATTTGAGGTGATATGTATTTATAAAATATAGAGCATGAATAACCATGAAGTACAAAAAATGAATAACTGAAAATTGTGCATAAACTATCAAATATTGTGCATGTTTCATTATAAAATAAAGTTAAAAAATATGGGCAGTTAGTTTCATGAAGTGAAGTCTACAAGGGTGTGATACTTTTGAAACGGTTTCTTTCAGATGATACACATAAATACACTTTGCAGTACTCACATTGAACACGAGACTCATGGCGATTCCCAATAACAGTTAGCTTATTAATTCTTATGATAGCTGAACATGCTGCACAATTCCCCTTTCTATCTGCATGCTTAAGCCAGTGACCTAAATTTACATTCAGTCTATCTAGCTGAAGATGCTCAACAGATCGTAGACGACCAGCACTACGACATCTTGTAGAGAAGCTACCAATGAGCTGTTTGGCTAGTTCAAGCCTAAATTACAACATATCTCTCTCTTTTCTACCTCGCTGTTGATGTTCATTAGACCTGACCATTTTTATGAAGACAGCATTAATGTCTACAGTTTATTGCATGCAGTGCATATCTACTTACTCAAGCTTAACAATATCAACGTGTGTGAACATACATTTTTGCATGTTCATTATTGATACTACTCTAAATAAATTATTCTTTTGGTATTTGTAATAGCTAGCTAGTATATAGTGGTGCTTCATTAACCTAGTAGTTATAGCAACCAGCCTAACTCTCCAGTTTCCTCTCTCTTTCACAGGCTTTAAACAATACAGAATTAGAATATTTGGTTGCCACCGGGAATCGAACCCAGGACTGCTTGTATAGCGCACAAGCGTTCTTCCACTGAGCTACGACAACCACCCAGCAAACAAACACTGTATTTATATGTTAAGGGGTACTGCTATGCTACAGTCTCACTCTCAACAGACCAATGAAATTTCTCTTTTTTCAAAGATTCTTATTATTCGTTCTGGCATTCTCTTGTCTCTGAATAAAATCTATCTCCAATGTCTCTTTTCTTTCTGATCTCTTCTGATATCTCAAAATAGTTTTCCTCATATTTCCTCGTACTTTCTTCCTCTTTAGCCCAATACTGTTTCTCAGCCTCATGTTGAGCAAGCTGAGCTGCTTTCTGAGCTTCTGACTCCATCTTGGCTAATTTAGCATCTTATCTAAGTCGATCCAGTTCCCCACATCTCAATACTGCTTCCTCCTGTCTGTAAGCTTCATTGTTTGCCATAGCTTCCATTACGAGTTCCATTGAAGATTGAAGTAAGTCCATTTGCTTATTCTCACTTGTTGGACCAGCTATTGTAGAAACATCCAAGCTACATAACATGAATCAGACCCCTCTTCATCTATTCTTCCATTTCTTTAACATTCCTTGCTTTGGCACCTCCTTTTTCAGTCTTCTTTTCTTTCCCAGAACCTGACATTTTAGTCTCTCGGTGTGGGTACTTCTCTTGCTTGCCACTGCAACCAAATGTGTGTCTCCTCTGCTGCTCAGGTACTCCCAAGTGCTGAGAAAACCACACTAGAAGAATTTTCTCTACCAGTTTGCCCAACCTAACTAATAACCAGAGTAATTTAGGTTTTAGTCTTATCCAAGCATGCAATGGTTTCCATGAGTAAATAGTATTGAGTGACTGAGCTAGGCACAAGAGTAAATAATATATCCACGGCTCAGACCACTAGAAAAAATGTCATAAAAATAACGGAGACATGTAAGTAATACACAACACAAATGAACACAAAACAACAAAAGTTGCTAAGAGTACACATTACAAAACATGCAACAGTCACAGTGACTCCATCAAGTAATGTGAAACTAAGGCCACTGGGACTTACAGCAGGGGCGGATTGTACGAACCCCCCTTTTTTCAGAATGAGCTCTCATTTTTTATCTACTTTATTTCTTACTCATAATGTGGAAATGAAAATATATAGCACTAACTTTTTGTTTGTCATTGTTTTTCCTCATCCCCCTGTAATTGCTAGTTTCTTAACCAGCAATTTTCAGAGGAAAAATGGAACTGACTTATAAGTCCGCGGAGAATGGCAGGTAAGTTGTTAATTGCCATCTTTTAAAGAACGTACCTCACTGATATGCTTAGTCAGCAGACCTAGCTCATAGTATGCGAAATCAGAGCAATTATTTGACATTATTCAATCTTGAGAGAATTAAGTGGTTGTTGCTTATTCCATATTTTCTTCATGGTTGAATTTTAACAGTTAAAGCTGTATTTCATCATTAACCAAAAGGTCTTAGTATATTATTTTCATTTTTTCTCAGTTTTTTTTTCACGATTAACTTACCTATTCACCTCAGTTTTGGTCTTAGTTTTAATTGTTTTCTTTCCTGATTTCAGCAGTATGATTTAATTTCTGGACAGTCACCTCATAATGCTAATTATTGTGTGAATGAGAGGATAATCTTGTAGGGAATACAAAGCCAACATTTTCCAATAGTAGCTATGGTTATTCAAATCCTTGTTGAAAAGAGCCCACCACCCCTTAAAAATTCCTAGATCCGCCCCTGAGTAATGAAGTAAGTTTAGTCTATGATATATCCACAGATTATTTTACAAGTTTAAGAGGCCAGTTTATTTTAAAACACAGTTTTTCCGCAGTATCTGCAGTTACCGATCAAAATATTATCTGATTTTAAGTATAGATCACCGCTGTACGTGATTTCTTTCTTTCCATTATCCTCTCATCATATTATGATTGAAGATTCTGGCAAATGCTTTTTACAACTCCAAATTTTATTGTCACATTCTTTGTCATCTCCTGATGTCATAAAAATTATAAGTATTATGATTTATTTTTTTACTATTTAGCATAATATAATGAATATCTATATAATAATAATCTTGTGTGTCAGTAACGACGACAACAGTGTGTTCATGAATAATTCATGAGCTTAAACAGTTTGGTAGAGCATTGGCATTACACTGAAGTGGTAAAGTGTCATTTATATTCAGTAGAAAGTGATTAATTGTAACTGAAAATCAGGAGGAATAAAAGAGGGAGAGTGGCGTAGGTTTCATAAAGGAAGGTAAAAATACAAAAGGGAAGGCAAAAAGGATATTATTTGTAACTAAAAACCAGGCAGAATTGGCGAGGTAAGGCGATCCTGTAAAAAGAAGGCAAAAGTATGAAAGAGAAGGCAAGAAGTGAATGATTAATTGAAACTAAAAAGCGGGTGGAATTGAATCACCAAGTAGAGTTGCATAAGTTTCAAAAAGAATGGCAAAGTACGAAAAAGAAGGCAAAAGTTTCGCAAAGCTTAAGTCCACAATAGAAGGACAGAGATTCAGAAGCAGGAGATGTAGACAAAGGGAGGAGATGGGACTCCAAGACTCAAGAAGAAAGAGCTGAAATAAAGGATGTGGGGATAAGAAAAGCTGAGATAGTTCAGGGAAAAAAAGAGAGCAGGAGAGGGAAACGGATGTGACCTTAAGCAATAGAAAGATAAACATGAATACAAATGTTACTGAATTCTTACTTTGTAGTATGTCAAGTGCTACTGTGTTGTGGGGCATTTGCTAGTATTCATAAATACATATAAATAATAAAGTTGAAACTGTAGGTGGAACTGCATTTTTTTAGAAGTACTATTTGATCACTACATCTAAATTCTTGTGATCACTCAGCATACCATTACCAGGTTCTCAAAGCTTATCAACCTCCTGCCAAACTTCCTCTACCACTATTGTGTGCATGTTCTTGCTTTTAGCTTGTCGCTATGCCTCTGCCAAACTATCCACAAGGTCCACACGATAATCATCGGAGTCCATATTATACAGACTTCTCATCAGAAGATGGAAATTCTTTTGTATTTTCCTGAAGTACAAACATGTAGGCAAACAATAACTTGGTGAGATAATCATCCCAATCATGTTGCTTTGTTTCACATCATTTAGCAATTATCCTTATTAGTTTGGAATTCAAGCTCTCCACCAGCCTGTCAGTTTGAGGGTCATGTCCACATCACATAAATACCAGATTAGTTCTGACACTAAATATGCCCCACAGTATTAATTACTCAGCTATAAGACGACATGTTGCATCCTCATATGAAAGTTCAGTAAATGTAGTTATTACAGAAGGCACTAATTTAATTAACTTTGCTACTATCATCTGAGTGCTACCAAATCTATCATTAATTTGCTGGATCAAATTATCTAACAAAGGAAGGATAATGGATCTACGATAGTATTCCTCAGTTGAGCTATGTTCAATATTTTCGCGATGTTGTTGCCGAGAAGCTGTTCGAGGTACTTGAGGAACCACATCTACCTTGCTAGCCAAAGATTCTGCCTGGGAGTACCAAGAGTGCAATACAGATTCCTCAGTCCGTACTGCCTGTAACTCCTTAACTACTTCCTCTACTTTATTGTAAGCTTTAACTATATCATAACTAGTATACTGAAGTTTAACACTAACAGGTTTAATGATGGACATTGCATTTCTAGTTACAACGAAAGACACTATATGAAGGAGAAAGAATGGTACATTTTGGACAAGCCATTAGCAGCCACAATGATCTTATTGTCCCAATTCATTTCACCATGAGAAGTATCATTTTCACAAATGGCTTCCATAACATCCACAAGGTAGGTATACAACATACTAAAGTTCTCATATGCCTCATGCCTGTAGACCCATCTAGTTCTGCACAGGTCCTTTACCTTAACTGTAGGAGTTCTATCATCCACCACCTTCTCAAGAAATATTTGCCTCTTCGCACTATTCTGAAAGAAGTAGGCTGTTTCTGTAATAGCAGAGGACATGTTACGTATAGGAGGTAAACTACAAGCATTAACAATGCATACGTTTAATATGTGAAAATTACAATGTACATAAACTGCTTCAGAATTCTCAGCTGAAAAACGGCCCTGAACTCCATTGGCAGCGGACATATTTGTAGCGCCGTCATACCCTTGTCCCCGACAGTTTTGAAAGTCAAGCCCATACCTAGCCAAAACATTCTTTATTTCCCTTGCCAAAACTTCACCAGTAATCCTTTCCACCTTGATAAAATCCAAAAATTCTTCCTGTATATTACAATCACTATCTACAAACCTTAAAACCATCCCGATGACCACGAAGAGAGATACACTACCTTCCACAAAAAAGTATAGCCTCAGTAATACACTTAAGAATAAAACGGTTCCTAGCAATATCGGTTTCATTTATTTGCCGAATAAGATTTTCTATAGAAGATTCTGGATGCGCCATACTAGATGTCAGAGCATCCATTCTCGACAAGGCAATGCTATGATACTGCTTGGAATTATGAGCAGAAAATTTAATTGACTTCTTAGACCATAAATGAAACTTTTTACATACAAACTGACCTAAATTGTCCTTAGTAGCAAATAGGACACAAGGCAAACAAAATATTCCATCTTCTGACTTGCTATACACAAACCAAGGATTCTCTTCTAAGTATTTATGCTGACAAGCCCTATTGCAACCATCAGAGTATCTACCAGGAAGTTTAAAACTACTGCTAGGCTTGAAGTGATTAGAATAAAGTAAGTACTTGCAAGTAGCTGGCAAATTCCTGATACGATTTTGAGGAAAAGAGTGTAACAGCAAACCAATATCGTCACAGTCATTAATCAATGATGTTTCAATAGAGGTCAAGGAAGTGGATTGCAATGAGACCTGAGAGTGTGAAGAAGCACACATACGTTGTGACAACAGTGGGGGAGGGGAAGAGCCAAGGATTGAGACTCAGAACTTGAGGGGGACTGGGTTAATGAGGCAAGAGAGGCTGATGGAGGTGAAAAAATTAAAGGTGATTGGCTACTTTCAATGTCAGATACTACTACTACAGACTGAGGAGATAGTGGTAGATCCTGAGGGGATGGAGGGGAAAAGAGTAGACACTGAGGAGATGGAGGGGAAGGCGGTAGCTCCTGGGGTGATGGAGAAAGTGCTAGCGATGCCTCAGGAAGAGCAGATGCCCGAAAAGGAGGAGCTTCCTCTGGAGGAAGAAGATCAGACTCTGGAGGGGCTGAAGCAGTCACCCTTGGCCTCCTAAATCAAATAAATCCCCTTGTACAATATTGGACTACTTGTAGTAAATATCCCATGAGTGTGTAAATTCACCATACTAACTACTTTATATAGCTATTTAAAGTTATCTATATAGCTATTAAATAGACTCACTTGTTAGGAGGCTTGAAGAAAGCATCAAGTCTTTTCTGCCTTGACATACCAGGGCAGAGACACTCACAAAAAATCCACTAACAATCAACAAAAATAAAAATGCTTACTCATGTACATCGAATAGTGAATGTGTGCACTAATTAGAAATAGTACCGCTAAATGTTGTGTGCGCGTCAAGTCTTTCGTTCGTTCTAGTTTTGCTTGATTGATGGAGGTAGTAACTTTGGAAGTGGAAAAGCTGTAAGTGTTATATTGTAGGTAGAAAAGGGAGGCTCGAACGACACTCCTCGAGCCCCCTCTAGATCCGCCCCTGATTTTCCAAAACCTTGAAGATATTCAAGTGGCTATTGTTCATCTTATATAGAGCTGGAATATAGACTTAGAGGGAATAGTTACATGCTGTTTAACTATTTTAAGGGAATTGAGCATATTGCTAATATATAATATAATATATATATAATAATATATAAATATAATAATATAGTCAACTCTTGATTTCTCTCAGAACATTTTTATGAGTGTTAACTTTAGTTAACTTTAGGGCACTGTTAGTTGGAGGGGATAGCCTGCTCTAAGGCCATGATTACTCACAGTTATTGAGGAATAGATGGGTAGAGTTGCCAGAGCGATGTTTTGTGTTGAGGCTGTGAATATGGTTATTAGTTGGCTTGAGTTAGAGACTACCAAGGATACTGACTCACGATGTCTAGCTAACAGCTGGTTGCTCTATTAGGATATTATGTGTGTTTGACTAGAGTTGCATGACATGATGGGTTAGAGTTGATTAGAAGACTGTGGACCTTGCATAATGGATATAATTTGTGTCTGTTTGAAAAGTGTACAAGTTGAATTGGCCATGTTTATGAAATATGTCTAGTAGTTGATTGACCTTCTTTGCAATGGAATCTGACATGTCTTGTTAAGATCTCTAAATCCTCTACCCTCATGTATGTAGCATCTTGTACTTGTATGGACTAATTCTCTTGTGGCAAACAGAGTCTTCTTTTTGTGCAGTCTGGACAGGTTCTTCCAGTCTAGGCTTAGATAGGGTCGGAGGGAGTTAAGGCTTTCAGGTTCCTCTTGATTGCTGAGAGGTGTCCCAGATTTGTTTAAGACTGGTTCTTTCTGCCATTAGTTGAGGTAGATCAAAAAAAAAGAAAAAAAAAGAATCCAGCATATTCATGGAGTTTTGAGGCCGAACTAGTATTTCTTCTTTCGGATCATATTTTGAACTTTAAAAAAACTGGTCATAATTGTGACTTTGAGCACAACTGATTTTTATGTGTGGCATAAATAAAAGCTTTTTTGCTGGTGCACATTCATCTGTGGTATTAGGAAATTACTAGAGCAAACTTACCAAATTCTTTCACAAGGTTAGACAGATTTTTCATTTTTCTCTGTATTTTATCCAGGGCAATAATTATATATACCATCCTTGACATAAGTTGAGTATAACTATTCAGTTGTAATTTTTTCTGCTCATCCACCTAGATTCTGACAATAATAATAAAGAAGAGCATCTATTTTTCTTCCACAAAATTTGCACTTTAAATTATATTAGCTGATTGTAGCACATGTGAAAAAGATAAATACAGCAATAAATGAAATTAAAGTAGTATTTTCTGTATCATATATTTATCTAAAGAATGCGATCACATCAACTTAGTGCAAAAGCACCGTTAAGCAGACACCACTCTGTGTGATTCCTGTATTGTTATATAAAAGTTAGCTCTCTCACTTGTTGCAGCACTCTGTCATAATCTGTGACAGTCAATAGGCACGTACAAATAATTCAGTTTTCATTAACACTCATTTCTTAAATACATGTAGTATACTTGTAGAACTTCAACCTTTGAAGTATGTTACATCACCACTTGTTTAGAACAAGAACTTAGCAGGCCATATTCTTTCCATTAGAAACTGCATATTACACACAACAGTAATGTAGGAATATGTTTATATATGGGTGGGATCCAAGGGCATGTGTTCTGTGGTTTGCTGGTGTTCTTGCAAGAAATCATATTTTTTAAATTGTGCCAAAAAATTATGGGGGCACCATCCCCCAGAGCCCCCACCCACTTCCTACGCCACGGCACAACAATAGTTCAATGCAATAAGAATGTATTCTACAAATTTATTGGCCATATTATATCAGACTAATAATTCAGTCATTCTCGGCTGAAATAATTATAATAATAGGACATTTTTTCTCTTTTTACAGCTAATATTTTTAATTATAACTTAACCCGAAATTTCGACTTCTTGCCGAAGTCCTCTTCAGGGGCCAACTGAGGTCGAACTCTCCGTGGTGATAATTAAAAATATTGGCTGTTAAAAAGAGAATTTTTTTTTCCTATTATTAAGATTAATAATTGTTAGACTTAATGCAAACAAAAGTATTAATATTGGTACAAATTCAATTTTTTTTAGAAAACATTTTTTTCACAAGAACACTCATTAAAAGAAAAATGCCATGCTGCAAAAATGCAAATAAAGAATTACGAAAGTAGCCATGTGACGGATGATCAGATTCCAACCAATAGGATTAATATTCATGAGGCAGCTCTGCACGGCAAGGTAGAGGACGTCAAACAATCAATAGCTGATTCAAACTGCAATGTGTTTACTGTTAATGACAAAAAACAATCTGCATTACATTTGGCTGTAATAGGAGGCCATATTGAAATAATACAGCTGCTGCTGCTACTAGTAGGAGCTAATGTTTTGCAAGCAGATACTAATGATTTAACACCACTTCATTACGCAATTATTCTTGGCCATCTTGAAATATTCAAGTCATTAATAAATCCTTTAATTGCTAACTTTTCCATTGGTGATATTCTTAAACTTACAACCTTCAACATCAAATCTTTTCAAGTCAATGTCTTCCATATTGCCATAGCCATGAAGCAGTGCAACATTGTATTGTTCATGCTAAATTATTTCTCACATGCTTCATTTACAAGTATCAATTCACTCGCCCTCTCCACTCTACATGACAGCATATTCGAATTACTACTTGATACCAACTGCTTCAGTCCAGAATGCCAGCAAACAGCTCTGTGTGTGGCAGCAGCACGAGGTCAACTAGGAGTAGTCCAGTCTTTACTGAACATCCATCACTGTGATGCATTCTTCAAGATTACAGATGGTCACACTTTACTGCACTGTGCTGCTATGCATGGACATAACAGTGTAATAAAATATCTGTATAATTACACAGATATTCCTGACAAAATTGGTAAAAAAGAATACGAGACTGTGTTCAAACTAGCAATTGAAAACTGTAACGTTGAAATTATTGAAATAATTACAAAAAACAGTCAGCATTGTGATGTTAATGTAGGATTAATTATTGCTTGTAAAGAGAGTCAAGTAAGCATAGCAAAATATCTCATAGAACACTGTCACAGTGACCCTCTCTCTACAGATGAACACAATGACACACCACTGCATTATGCTGCTAAATCTGGCAATCTGGAGATAGTCAAATATCTCACAGACAGCCATCACTGTGATGTTAACATGAGGGGACAATATGGAAGAATGCCACTTCATATGGCATGTATAGAAGGACATTTAAATGTAGCAAAATATCTCATAGAACACTGTCACAGTGACCCTCTCTCTACAGATGAATACAATAACACACCACTGCATTTAGCTGTGTTTTCTGGCAATCTGGAATTAGTCAAATATCTCACAGACATCCATCATTGTGATGTTAACATGAGGGGAAAATATGGAAGAATGCCACTTCATGTGGCATGTAGAGATGGACATTTAAATGTAGCAAAATATCTCATAGAACATTGTCACAGTGACCCTCTCTCTACAGATGAAGACAATAACACACCACTGCATTTAGCTGCTGGCTGTGGCAATCTGGAATTAGTCAAATATCTCACAGACAACCATCACTGTGATGTTAACACAAGGGGACAATATGGAAGAATGCCACTTCATATGACATGTATAGAAGGACATTTAAATGTAGCA
>WLWD01002325.1_pt1 | contig 17191 bp, 17 predicted proteins | sample 6712731 | NCBI WGS metagenome assembly WLWD01 (sample SAMN12718690, study PRJNA576275) | sponge metagenome | isolation source: marine sponge | host: Mycale hentscheli | place: New Zealand: South Island, Marlborough, Capsize Point | collected 2014-11-01
CAAAATTACATACGTACATCCAAACATATATATAAATAAACAAACATCCCCGATTTTCAAATGTGTTACCCCTGTAAGTGTCTCGCTCGCTACACTCGCTCGCCAATAATCTCCTTAAAAAAGAACAAAGCAATCTGTTACAGACAGGGCAACTACTACAACCCTCTCGCGCATGTGCGCTGAGGGTTGACAAACAAACAAACAAACAAACAAAACAACAACCAACCAACATTGTCTGTCAAAAAAAATTAGCAAATTAACTGCGACTACCGGGAAGGAAAAGTGGCCATTTTTCACATGCAGTTCATAGAATAAGACTAGGACAAGTCATAGGAGCCATGACAACCACTAAGGTCATAGCAACTGGTACAGTATAGTATTGATGACCATTACCAAATGCAAGTCTTATGACCTCATAGAGGTAGTTGCAGGTCTTATAAGTCACGATGTGGATTTAGAACTGCATCACTGCACATCTGAATACTGGAAGCCAATATATTTGGCCAACGGAAGAAAATTCTTGTTCCCTATTCTCACAACATCAGCTAACAAATGCACAAATGCTTCATAGTGACATTAGAAATTGGGGAAAGAACATACTCTTACTTCAGAAAAAGCAAATGATGACTAAGCTATCAGGGTGTCATACTGGATTCTGCGCTGGGGGTGATGTACTTAGCCATGTGCTTTAATTAGAGAAAACTTATCACATAATTGTTAGTTCACAGTCATACATATCTTACTGAACATTTTTCATTCTTATTCCTTTAATCTACATTAAAGAGCTCATTAAACCTTATTACTAGTAAGCTTCCACAATAATTATCAAGCGAGTGTGAAGTTAAAACTCCCTGTAAATGCATTTATAAACCAGATCAAACAATATTAGAGATGATATATGGCTTACAATTAGATTGTGCAATAAAGTGTTTTTAGTTCACTGGAATAATGAAGCACCATAAGTACGAACCCTCAGTGCCACTATACACTTAGCAAGCTATTTACAAAATTATCTCAGGACCAAATGAATGATTTATTGGCTATTCTAATTAGGTATATTGAGCAACGAAAACGGTATATGTAAAAGCTGTCTTCATAAGCGAAGAAGCTAAAAGGCCAGAGACATTTACCAGCATCCATTTTCAATGTGAACTCCCAATTCCAGCACTTGTTATCTTTACAGTACAAAGCCAAACCACGATTGACAGCAAGAAATTATTTGCTCAAGTAATTATATGACATAATGAAGGGGGCAAAACCCACAAAAGCTAGTACTGATGCAGAGCTGACAGCTTCGTTTTTCTCAGTCTGAAATTTCAAAATGGCACCATAAAAGGTCTTAAATAGTTGTTCTGAATTAGCTCATACCTAAATTAACAATTAAGTGTCAGTAATTGAGCATGACAGAAAATGGACAGAACTCAAGTATTGTAATCCTTTTGCACACACGTGGTGAGGGCTAATAATGAAAGTTCCATGAGATATAGTAGTAACTCCATACTGAATGTTGTTCATTCATACTCCTTAAAATATTGTACTAGCTGTTCGAGCTAGTTATTAGGGGTGTGGTTGGGGGGGGGGGGGGGGGGGGGGGGGGGGGCGACCCCCCCCCGTCCCCAGCCCCCACCCCCCGCCCAGGCCACTCCCACCTACAACACGATCCTGACTCATCTCACCATCCGGGGAGGGGGCGGGAGGAGAGGACGGAGTTATTTAATACTCCAGTGAGTAAGCTCACGAGGTATCAATTCTGTGATAGAGATAAAAACTCATCAAGATGACCGCATGATTTGTGATAGCATTGAAGGAGATGTCGGCGCCCACATATGCATGAGTCACAAGTGCTTTAAGCTCAGAGTGTCTGTGCAAGAGGGCTACAGAAGTCGTCCTGTCTGTTTGTCTGTCTGTCTGTCACACTCTGATTTAGGAGATTACTAACAATTATCTGTTGATGTAGGTGTGAACTTACTCAGAATGAAGATTTAGGACCATTCATTGTGCTGTTTTTTAAATTTCGGGTTAATTGTTGAAAAAATGCGAAGCTTTCACCACCGCCCGCGTAGGTACCAGCTTTTGTGGGTAATGCCCCCTATAGCATCATGTCACCACGTGAATAAATAATTTCTCTCTGCCCACATTGTAGTTTGTGCTCCAGGTAAGTTTACCAAGTTCAAAGAAGTTAAGTTTCGCGTTGAAAATGTATACCGCTGAGTGTTTCTGGCTAGTTTAGCATCTTCTCTTATGAAGACAGTGTTTCTATGTACCATTAGCATTTCTCGAGCTATATTGATGCCCGATTAAAATAACTAATGTGGATATTGCTCGTTCTTTTGGTCTGAGACTATATTGAAATAGCTTGGAACTAATTAGTGGCAGCTTTAAGAACATACTTGTCCATGTGTGTGTAGCGTTTATTAGAGTTTTGTTCTAGAAACTTCCTTTTGTAGGCGTGTCCTGGCCTGTACGATTTAAGGCCAGTCCACGCAAGGTCATAGGTCCAATTTTTTTCTATCCGTTTCTGTATTCTATGTTATCCTACCTGAGTATTTGAATTAAAACTTAAATCACTTGACGCTAAGTGGGAATTCAGGAGGGTAGCTACCTAATCGTTCTACCTGGGAGTTGTGATAACTGGAATGGTGGCAGCAAGTACCAAGGCAGCCCGGTTCCTGTTCCTACATATGTAATCAAACAGCCCGGAGCGCAGCCTCACAGTAGCGCTGAGGGTTCGCACCTTTGGTGCTTTATTATAATATGCAGTAATAATGCAAAAATCATAAATTTTGAATTCATTTTGTGTATTTGCTATAATTTATACACAGGCTGTTTAAAGAAAATAGGAACTTTTAATTCTAACAGCAAGTGTTAATTAAAACTTAACCCGACGCTTAGACTTCTTGCCGAAGCCCTCTTCAGGGGTCAACTGAAGTTGAACTCTCCGTGGTGATATAATGAACACAATGTAAACAGCAAGATTACTGAAACCCTTTACCTCACGCATGCGTGAATGGATTGTGAACAGACTACATATATCATTGCCAACCACTCCGCTCTCAGTTCAGATTTCCAATGTATGTATGTATGTATGTGTGTGTATGTATATATGTGTATATGTATGTATGTGTGTGTGTGTATGTATGTAAGTATGTATGTATGTATGCCTGTACACTCAATCCCCTCTTAACCAGGCACTGTGGGGGCCGGGACCCGAGGGTGTCTGTATCTCAGAAATGCCAGCTACAGGGAAATTTGTAGTTTTCTCCAACATTATTCAATAAGTTTCAGGCTTTTTCCAAGCATTAAGTACAGTCCTCTTTCGCTTGCAACCCTAAGTAGGCTTCTCTACAATTTTATGGAACCAAAAATAACCGGCTTGTGCTGACACAATTGGGTAATGGTAGTCAAATTAGCGAAATTGTGAGGCAAGAATTGATTAATTGAGTGGCTAACTTGTGCCCTGCCCTGTAAAGAGGCGTGCCTGTAATAGAGGTATTTGGATAAAATAGGATTGAGCGTACGTAATGTATGTATGTAATGTTTTAACAGTACAGACCTGTGTATGTGTGTATATAGATACAAACTAGTGTACTATGTGTTTTCATAAGTACTCTGAGTAAGTCCACAGTAAGTGCGCCTTTGCTATTACAAATATACACATACACACGCACATAATTTAGCGAGTGAGATATGGAGAAACTTAATATATTGAAGGGCCAAGTAGAAATAAACTGGCAGTTGAATCAGAATTCTACAGATCAGAAATATCTCATCAGGAGTGAATTTTAGCTCACTGGCCAAGGTTCATAAGTACAAATCTTGTTGCTATTAAATACGTATGTAAGTAATGTATTAGCACTACATTTTTGAATTAATGCTAGTATGTGTCTCACTATCATCATCCCCTGCTCACTTTCTTTCAACAGTATCTTCGGCAGATTGTACAACATAAAGAGAGAGGGCCGAGTAAATGAATAGGGTACTACTTTCTATATACCACAAATTACACGGCCGGCTGACCAAAATGGCATTTCTCCTCTCAAATTTAATATTGAGAGGACATCATGTCGGTAAAATTTCACTTCTTATCAGAAGCCTGTATAGACATGTACCATTAAAAACAAATGGGTACATTAATTTGTGAGTGAGTGTGTGTGTTATTTGTGTATCGATATACAGGATTTCAACAAATTGCTCGTAAAGTGACTGGAGCCCCAATTTTTCCATCGCACCCTATATATTTCAGGTTGTCTAACTGTGCATTAAATGGAAATATGTATGAGTTAGTCACTAGAGTATAATGTATATATAATTTACCTTGAATAAAAAAATAAAAGGTAATTTCAAACTTTTCTTATTAGTGTAGGTTAAGTCATTCCCCAAGTAAAAATGTCCTGCAAGATCTTTAATGAAAACCATTAAAGATCATTAAGGATTTTTCTTGCAAGATCACTCCAGCATTTGAAACCCTGATCCTGCAGGATCATGGAATGTACATCTTGTGATATCCTGCATGATCCTGTGAGAACCCTGCATGATCCTGTGAGAACCACGCATGATCCTGTGAGAACCATGCATGATCCTGTGAGAACCCTGCATGATCCTGTATGTTCCTTGCATGATCCTGTATGTTCCTTGCATGATCCTGTGAGAACCCTGCATGATCCTGTGGGAACCCTGCGTAATCCTGTATGTTCCTTGCATGATCCTGTGAGAACCCTGCATGATCCTGTGAGAACCTTGCATGATCCTGTGAGAACCATGCATGATCCTGTGAGAACCACGCATGATCCTGTGAGAACCATGCATGATCCTGTGAGAACCCTGCATGATCCTGTATGTTCCTTGCATGATCCTGTGAGAACCCTGCATGATCCTGTGGGAACCCTGCGTAATCCTGTATGTTCCTTGCATGAACCTGTGAGAACCCTGCATGATCCTGTAAGAACCCTGCATGATCCTGTGAGAACCTTGCATGATCCTGTGAGAACCATGCATGATCCTGTCCTGTGAGAACCCTGCATGGTCCTGTGAGAACCATGCATGATCCTGAGTGAACCATGCATGATCCTATGAGAACCACGCATGATCCTGTGTGAACCCTGCATGATCCTATGAGAACCACGCATGATCCTGTGTGAACCCTGCATGATCCTGTGAGAACCACGCATGATCCTGTGAGAACCATGCATGATCTTGTGAACCCTGCATGATCCTGTATGTTCCTTGCATGATTTTGTACGTTCCTTGCATGATCCTGTGAGAACCGTGCATGATCTTGTGAGAACCCTGCATGATCCTGTGAGAACCAAGCATGATCCTGTGTGAACCCTGCATGATCCTATGAGAACCACGCATGATCCTGTGTGAACCCTGCATGATCCTGTGAGAACCACGCATGATCCTGTGAGAACCATGCATGATCTTGTGAACCCTGCATGATCCTGTATGTTCCTTGCATGATTTTGTACGTTCCTTGCATGATCCTGTGAGAACCGTGCATGATCTTGTGAGAACCCTGCATGATCCTGTGAGAACCAAGCATGATCCTGTATTTTCATTGCAATAATTTGAAAAAAATTTACAAAATTTATTAGTTTTCAGTTTGCAAAAAAAAAAAAAAAAAAAATACAAGAACAACAAAGCATTACACTGAAGACCTGCCACTATCTCGGCACTTTTGGTTGAGTGATGTCATTAACTGCCGGTGGTCATACTTATCACCATAACGATTATTCATACAATCTAAAAAAATATAATATATATATAATGAATGGCACACTGAATCCTTCTCTCTCAAAAATTCTTCCTCCCTCCTTGCTCTCTTGCACATCACCACCCCTTCTCTTTTTCTTCAAACATACCAAATAGTACTTGAACTCTTTTCGGAGATAATGGTGGCTTCTCACTTTTCTTTGATTTCACAACCACCGATTTGGCTAACTCTTCTTTACTGAACAAGACCTCCAGCATATTCCTCCCATATGCATATGGATCTCTGGCAGGTATCTGCTTTAAATTTATACCATTCACCTAAACAATAGCAATTTACACCTGTAATATCATGTCAAACTTCACAATACTGATACTTACATTGTATTTGGATAAATCCTGTTCTAACTTCACATGCTCTACGGAAGGGCTAGGCTGAGTATTTGAGTGGACCATTCCATTCACAGTCGTGACCAGCGTATTTAAAGTATCTTGAATTTCTCGTAATTTTTTCATCACCAGACTGGGTGAGTACTCTCCACAATTCTGCCGTAGAGGAGTAGACTGACTTTGGACAGTGAGTAGTACTGACTTTTGCATTCTGTTATGTTAGATGAAGACTGACTGGATGCTTCATCTGGACCATCGTCTGTGAACTAAAAGGTAAACTACATATATATATATATATATGTAGTTTATTATGTAAGTGACAGAGTGTAATATTGTAATATTGTGAGGCATTTCATGAGCAGACGTTTCTTTTCATAAGCTATAGCAAGTGAAATAAGGTTTGATATTGAACAGTTTCACCCCATGCTAGCACACATTTAAGTGGGTTCCTATAGATATTTTCACTAGTGTTTGCATAGCCTATTCAGAAAGCACAACACAGCATGCTGAATATATTATTTTATTTTAGCATTTGAATGTTAAAGAGCCTTAATTCTTCAGTGGCTGTGTTTAAACCAGACAAATGTTGTGAAACTAATGATCCTCCCCTTCCCCAAGTATTACTACTTTACTTAGCCATCAACTTACTGCACTTTTAGCTTGCTCCATAATTTCTTGCAGATCGTCTTCTGGATTGGCTTTCTTCTTCTTAGAAACTATACATTAATTGTAAATTTAATAGTCAAAAATGAAATGAAAAATTGTATGAACTGAACTTACCATTAAACTCTTCCACCTTCATTACAGTGACTGGATATGACTTTTTTTCAAAATCCATAATTAATTGGTTCCCTTGGTTGAAATCTTCAGCACATAATGGAGAATCTAACTCTTCTTTAGACAGGGAAGCTATTTTTACTTTAAATACTCTCCCGGTCTGATTACATTTTACTTGAACCCTCTCTGCAAGTTAAAATTACTAAATTTGATTACCATCCACAAAGTATTCTTGCAATGCTTACTATTTAAATTCTGACTTAATGAAGCACCATAGGTGCGAACCCTCAGCGCCACTATACACTAGCTAGCTATTAAACCATTTCTCAGACCTATCAAGTATAAACAAAGGTGTGCAATGAAAACAGTAGATATAAATGCGTCTTAATAATGGAATCCAACATACTCAGAGATAGTTTTAACACACAAGTCAAGTGCTTAACTTTTGAGCATAAAGAAAACTACCTTATGCTGCAAGAAATTAATAGCTCACATGATAACATGTGACAAAATGGGTGTTATCCACAAAAATTCGTACCTATACGGAGCTGTAGCTTCGTGTTTTCTCAAAAAGTATCACAACAAAAGGTTTTAAATTGTCCTTCAAATTAAGTGCATACCTAAACAGTTAATTGTAAGTGATCTCCAAAATCAGACAGACAGACAACAGATAACTCTCTCGCGCTGAGGGTAAATAAAGGTGGTCTGACAAAGTGTCAGATTGTGCTTATACGAGTAAGGTGACAAGGTTAAACACATATGTTCACCTGGCAAAAAGAATTTTTCTTACATGCATTAAGTAGCTCAGATTTTGACGGTTATGACCTTATTTTAAAATTGATATTTCATGGTGTAATTAGCTTTAGGCTTACCTGGCTAGGGCAAATAATTTTTCTATAGTCTGCTTTGTGTCGACTGTCAGAAATTAGGCTAGTGACCAGAGCCATTGTACTGAGAGAAGTGTTCCAATCTGCATACAGGTACGAATAGTTAAACTCTAATAAAAGTGCACCATCAATAGTTACCATTTAACTGTATCTCAGCTTGAATAACGGCAAGAGAAGGTCGGATTCCACACTCAAGTTCCACTTGCTTGAGGACTTTCGGTACCCAATTCTTTTTCCACTGCTCCACAATAGAGCAGAAATCACGTACGCTTGCATGCAGGTGGCTGTGGCATGCCATCATCATCACTGTCAGGAAAGGCTATAATAATAATAATAATAATAATGAAGCACCAAAGGTGCGAACCCTCAGCGCTACTAGCTACATAGCCAGCTATTACAAAATAACCTCAGACTGAAAGAATAATTTATTATTTACTATTTTAATAGGGCATCAATATAGCTCGAGCAATGAAAACGGTTAATTGTCTGTAATCTCCAAAATCAGAGCGTGACAGACAGACAGAAAGACAAACAGACAGGACAACTACTATATAACCCTCTTGTGCATGCACACTAAGGGTTAATAATAAACAACAGTTTCACCATGTTATCTACACTTACAGTGGGCTCTAATTGGAAGAGCATCTCGGGATGATGACCCGGAGCTGCTCGTTTTCCCAGATTTCTTCCTGTTGCATGCAGGTGGCTGTGGCATGCCATCATCATCACAGTCAGGAAAGGCTATAATAATAATAATAATATAATAGTAATAATAATAACAATTTCACCATGTTATCAACACATAGTGTGCTCTAACATAATACTAGTACGTGTACACAGTGGTATTACTAGTATGTGTGTGCACACAGTGGTAATACTAGTGTGTGTACACAGTGGTATTACTAGTATGTGTGTGCACACAGTGGTAATACTAGTGTGTGTACACAGTGGTATTACTAGTATGTGTGTGCACACAGTGGTAATACTAGTGTGTGTACACAGTGGTATTACTAGTGTGTGTACACAGTGGTATTACTAGTATGTGTACACAGTGGTATTACTAGTATGTGTGTGCACAGTGGTAATACTAGTGTGTGTACACAGTGGTAATACTAGTGTGTGTACACAGTGGTATTACTAGTGCGTGTGCGCACACAGTGGTAATACTAGTGAGTGTACACAGTGGTATTACTAGTGCGTGTGAGCACACAGTGGTAATACTAGTGCGTGTACACAGTAATAATACTAGTACGTGTGTGCACACAGTGGTAATACTAGTGCGTGTATACAGTGATATTACTAGTACGTGTATGCACACAGTGGTAATACTAGTGCGTGTATACAGTGATATTACTAGTATGTGTGTGCACACAGTGGTATTACTAGTGCGTGTGCGCACACAGTGGTAATACTAGTGCGTGTACACAGTGGTTTTACTAGTATCTGTGTGCACACAGTGGTAATACTAGTGAGTGTACACAGTGGTATTACTAGTGCGTGTGAGCACACAGTGGTAATACTAGTGCGTGTACACAGTGGTAATACTAGTACGTGTGTGCACACAGTGGTAATACTAGTGCGTGTATACAGTGATATTACTAGTATGTGTGTGCACACAATGGTAATTCTAGTGCGTGTACACAGTGGTATTACTAGTACGTGTGTGCACACAGTGGTAATACTAGTGCGTGTATACAGTGATATTACTAGTATGTGTGTGCACACAGTGGTATTACTAGTGCGTGCACACAGTGGTAATACCAGTGCGTGTACACAGTGGTATTACTAGTGCGTGTACACAGTGGTATTACTAGTACGTGTGTGCACACAGTGGTAATACTAGTGTGTGTGTGTGCACACAGTGGTAATACTAGTGCGTGTACAGTGGTATTGCTAGTGCGTGTGATCACGCACTAGAAATACCAGTTTGTGCGTGCACACACTAGAATACCAGAACGCACTAGAATACCAGTACGTGCATGAACGCACTAGAAATACCAGTCGTGAGTGCATGCACTAGAAATACAAGTTTGCGCATGCACAGATTAGAAATAATAGTATGCGCGTGCATGCACTAGAAATACTTGTAAGTGCATAGGTATACAAACTTCAATGAACACTTAAAATTACTGCTTGGATTAACAACAGACTTACTTACCTTTATCTTTTCTTTATAATTCCTACTTCCATGGCACCTCACTAGATAAGCAGGTAGCAGCACCACCAATATTCTCAAAGCTAAAAGAAAAGAAATAAAAATACAGCGAAAATGGCTACCCCAGCAACAACCCCGAAATAAGGAAAGACTTCCTACCCTTTCTAAAAGCTGTTTCCGTAACAAGATAGCCTATCACTACCAACATAGAACTACAGACAGGCTCACTCACCTTTGCACAGTAGACAAGAAGACTAAGAGAAGACAGTAGTAGAGCTTTCGTTGTGCTCGGCGGATTACGCGCGGTGTAATAAGCAATAGTATACGGATTGCGGTTGAATACGGAATTAACGCGGGCACGCCCTTTCTGTGTATTATCTCGGAAACGGTTCGCGCAGTGGCTCTAAAACTTGGAGGAGTTCATAAATAAAAACAACAACAATAATAAGTACTTCACCGCAAAAGTTATCCACACTTACAGTGAGTTATAATTGGAGTACTCCCTGATGGCTGAATATCACAAGTACTGGCTGGGGACAGGTCTGCTGAAAGACATAGCTAACAATACTCATATACAATTAGCCATACTGGCGCAGATCTGAGCACCTACCAGAATTCTAATTGCTGTACAGTATATAGCTATACAATTAATATTTGAACCATTTTCATGATTATTCACCATACTTGCATCAAGTGGGACACTCCCACAATGTTATGGTGGGATTGTCCCACCAACTTCATAATGGTGTGACATCACACTGATGTCAAGTGGGACAATCCCACCATAGAGTGGGAGTGTCCCACCACCAGCATCATGGTGTGACATCACACCTAAGGTGGGAAACATGTTTGGTGGGATATGGCCACCACTTTTTTTACAGTGCACAGTTACTCTCTAGTTACATCATCCCAATACCAAATCATTTCGAACACCATTAAATGCATGATCGATACTGTTGTTTTTTTTTGTTATATGAAAAAAAATACGAATTTTCAACATAGAAAATAAGCTAATTTTATTTTTTTAATTTTATAATGTTCTTTATAATTTCACTTACCCAAATGAATGAAATATAACATTTATAAATGTACATGTGATACCTATAAGATGCCTTCAAAACCTAAATAAACAAAAATTATATAGGACATAGTCTAGGTAAGACCTTGAAGATCTTGTGTGATCATAAGTGATGAAATTATCCAGGATAATTACAGAACTAGCAGGAACAATCTTGGCAAGAACCCTAAAGGATCTTGTGTGTTCATAAGTGATAAAAGTATCCAAGATTATCTCAGAACTAGCAGGAGCAATCTTGGCAAGAACCCTAAAGGATCTTGTGTGATCATAAGTGATAAAAGTATCCAAGATTATCTCAGAACTAGCAGGAACAATCTTGGCAAGAACCCTAAAGGATCTTGTGTGATCATAAGTGATAAAAGTATCCAAGATTATCTCAGAACTAGCAGGAACAATCTTGTCAAGAACCCTAAAGGATCTTGTGTGATCATAAGTGATAAAAGTATCCAAGATTATCTCAGAACTAGCAGGAACAATCTTGGCAAGAACCCTAAAGGATCTTGTGTGATCATAAGTGATAAAAGTATCCAAGATTATCTCAGAACTAGCAGGAACAATCTTGGCAAGAACCCTAAAGGATCTTGTGTGATCATAAGTGATAAAAGTATCCAAGATTATCTCAGAACTAGCAGGAACAATCTTGGCAAGAACCCTAAAGGATCTTGTGTGATCATAAGTGATAAAAGTATCCAAGATTATCTCAGAACTAGCAGGAACAATCTTGGCAAGAACCCTAAAGGATCTTGTGTGATCATAAGTGATAAAAGTATCCAAGATTATCTCAGAACTAGCAGGAGCAATCTTGGCAAGAACCCTAAAGGATCTTGTGTGATCATAAGTGATAAAAGTATCCAAGATTATCTCAGAACTAGCAGGAACAATCTTGGCAAGAACCCTAAAGGATCTTGTGTGATCATAAGTGATAAAAGTATCCAAGATTATCTCAGAACTAGCAGGAACAATCTTGTCAAGAACCCTAAAGGATCTTGTGTGATCATAAGTGATAAAAGTATCCAAGATTATCTTCAGTACTAGCCAGGAACAATCTTGGCAAGAACCCTAAAGGATCTTGTGTGTTCATAAGTGATAAAAGTATCCAAGATTATCTCAGAACTAGCAGGAGCAATCTTGGCAAGAACCCTAAAGGATCTTGTGTGATCATAAGTGATAAAAGTATCCAAGATTATCACAGAACTAGCAGGAACAATCTTTGCAAGAACCCTAAAGGATCTTGTGTGAACATAAGTGATAAAAGTATCCAAGATTATCTCAGAACTAGCAGGAACAATCTTGGCAAGAACCCTAAAGGATCTTGTGTGATCATAAGTGATAAAAGTATCCAAGATTATCTCAGACTAGCAGGAACAATCTTGGCAAGAACCCTAAAGGATCTTGTGTGATCATAAGTGATAAAAGTATCCAAGATTATCTCAGAACTAGCAGGAACAATCTTGGCAAGAACCCTAAAGGATCTTGTGTGATCTTGCTATAGTGTATAAATTGTACTCCCAAGATTTCGTAGGACGCATCTTGTCTTGCATTATCCCATCAAATCTTAGAAAAACAGTTATGATCCTGCAAGATCTTACAGGACATTTTTACTTGGGTCAGGAGTTCCTCACCTCTTATATTGAAGTCCAAGAGTAGCTATTAGTACACTCTTCACGGAGGAACACCGAGTATTCTTTTAATGATGCTTTTGGACATGTGTTGACCCTGTGGAGTTGGCTTTCACCTCCTACTTCACAACCCTACATACAGAGAGTCACAAGTAAAATTAGCTTAAATACAGTTCAATTAAACTCAAGATCCTTAGATTGGAGTTTGTGCTCTGCATTATTACATTCCATAACACATTCATACATTAGATATTTAGTAGCCAGGCTACTTTAGTAGTGCATAAGTAGTTGTTCAAAATTTATACCTTCATCAGGGTATATTATCAAGGGTAAAATTTCAAGGTCTAACATTTTCAAAATTTCAGGCGGGGGTAATCAGTGTTGAATCAGCAATTTCCGTAAAAATATGGATGAATCAGTAAAGTGGGAGGCTCTGTTCTATGGACACTCCAATGTTAAATTCCCTTCACTAGTGTTCACCTGTCCCAAACTCCGTTTCAGTGATGAACTCCACTCAAGTCAAATCTCTTCTCTCTCTCCCCCCCCCCCCCCCCCCCCCCCCCGGACAATGTCCAGACAGAGGGGCAAAATTGAGGTAAATTGATAGGCAACCAGAATGACAGCAGGGTACCAATTACTGTTAAGGTTCAAAAGTGACAGAACACATGCCCGTGGCAACACTATTTCTCATACAGTAAAGCTTAGTTAAAGAGACATCAACTGTTGAATATTTTTTATTGTATATTGATTTCAAACGAAAAATGGCTTATAGTTTTCATTTAAAATTCCTCACTAGCAAGTACAATAGTTATGGTACAACAATGAAGACCACAGAAACTTGCTTCAGTGGCTATTGGGCTTATTAGAAACTGCAAAACAAAAATGAGAGAAGGGTACTAACATACTTGCCCTATGCTACTTGAGGCACTACTGAAGAAATACGCAGTCTTTGAACTGATCAATACGGTTGTTCAGTTTTACACCGCCTTAGTCTAGTGCAGACAGCAACAGAGTACACTATAAGCGTACAAGTTTTCACTCACCGGAATAAAAATCCATGAAGCCTCGTCAGAGCAGAACCAGAAAGAAGAGGAGATACACCACAGGCAGATTATCACTTGCTGTAGAGAAATTCTGTTGTATTAGCAACCCTTTACCATTTCTGATCTAGTGTTTTAAAATTAAACCCTTTACCGATTTCGAGTTTCAAACCCTAGCACTAGCGACCTTTTACCTCAGTAATCAGGAGAGTTACAAGAGAGATGGTGGTAAAGGGTATCAACACAATCGAGACAGATTTGGAAGAAGGATGGAGAACTGAGACAGATTTGGAAGAGGGATGGAGAACCGAGACAGATTTGGAAAAGAGAGGGAGAGTTGAGACAGATTTAGAACAGGGATGGAGAACTGAGACAGATTTGGAAGAGGGTGATAGAGTTGAGACAGATTTGGAAGAAGGATGGAGAACCGAGACAAATTTAGAACAGGGATGGAGAACTGAGACAGATTGGGAAGAGGGACAGAGGCTTGATAGAGAAGAGTTTGTGGAGTTTCTTGAATTGAATGGAACTACTTGGGATTGTGTAATGGAAGAGATGTATTTAAAGAAGGACGTGGTGTGACGGCGTCCGGAAAAGGTGGATTACCTAATCAATAAATATGGAGAAGGTAATTAATAAAATAATACATTTATTTTTTAGTTCCTGTCACAACAACCAATTGGTCAAGTACACAATGACGAATACCAATAGCAGATAGCAGGAATATTTATTTAATTTAAAAAAAGCAACATGTACATTCCAGACTTTACAAGTCACATTGTATAATAAACATGCAATTAACCTGCAATTGTCAAAGCCCTTATGTATTGTATAGTGGAGGGACTTAAACAGCATTCACAGTCCGTTGTAGAGGCTGCCTGGACATTGTCTTCAAAAAATCCATACGCAGCACATCGATATCCAATGCTCTCTAATTCATCAAACTGAAAGTAATATTGTAGACAGTTACAATTGCATAGATTATACATGCATTTATTGTGATGAAGCCATTTATTGGCCAAAACTGAAGTATATAAATGTACGTAAATACTGAAAAATGAACATCCAATTATTAACCACAAGATATGGGTTAGATCATTTCCATTCTCAGTCAGCATCAGAGAATCTAAAGTCTCTGATCCCAGACTAAGGAAGTGGACCCATGCATTGTAGTAACAATAACAGAACTACCTGAATAAACTTCGAAAGCAGTGGCAAAGAAGCACAGCTTGACAAAGACTTCACAATTGTTTCAAGAAGAGAGTACTATAAACGTTTTGGTTGAAACAAAGTTGCGTAAGGCAGTGCAGCAGGATTCTCCGCGCTAAGTTAATTGAAAAATACTGGAACTGTGAACGCTTTACCTAACTTACTGTGGAGAACCACTCCACATGAACATACTTATTTAGCTACGTTCCGTTTTATATCATTATCATTATTATTGTATTCTAGTTTGCACACCGTGAATCGGGCACTTCTGCTGCAGGGTTCGATGTTCGTCGAACAACTTCGTCCTCGCTCCATCACCTGTATTTATTTGATTGGGCATTAGAACAACTACGTCATACTCACACATTCTATTTAAGCATTGTATCATTATTCCTAGTTTAGTTCTGTCTTAGTAACCAATTTTTATTAAAACAACTTAAAAGTTAGACTGTCGTTAGCTAACTTGATCGACGGAACTCGAGTGGAGAAGAAGTATAAGGGTTATAATTCCCTACATTTGGTGGCAGCGGTGGTTCAGGTTGAAGGCAAAGTAAGACCTAGACAACCCGAACTACTCCGAAAAGAAAAATACAGCCAAACTGGAGAACGAGTGCTGGGAGATTAGTAAACAGCGTCGGAACGCTCCAGAGAGACAAGCGATACTGGACGTCTGGAAATTGGACGGTCCATTGCCAGAGATAAAAACCGAAACAGCAAACGAAGGTCCAGTGGAGTGGACAGAATCGTTTCATTTTTCGCCGATTATGGACAAGCGGAGTCTTGGACAAAGGGAGTCCAATGTGATGGAGGATCAGTTGCCTGCAGTGACGGAGGCAATTGGTAGCAATCAATTTGAGATGGCTAGTGTAGAGCCACATAGCGTTTCAGTGTATGATGCAAGAACAAAGACGTCGAGACGAGGAAAGAAAGAGAGATGACGACAAGCGGAATCAGCAAAGACGAGAAGATGAAGAAAGGAGACAAGAAATGCTCACCAAGCAGTTTGAACGACAAATGACGCTCATTTTTCAACATCAGGAAGGTCAGAGGCAAACAGAGCAGGAGTTTATGAAGACTCAACAATTGGAATTACATGAAGCTCAACAAAAGGCAGTAGAACTCAACACTCAAAGGCAAACTTATCAGTCTGTACTGAATAGATTACCAAGATTAACTTCTACCACAGAAGTCATACCTTTCTTTACAGGGTTTGAACAAATGTTAATAGACAATGAAGTTTCAGAAACAAAGTGGCTACAGGCTCTTCAGAGCTGTATTGAAGGGCAGTTGAATACGGAATATTGGAATACATTCACTCCACAACAACGACAGAGTTACCCAGTAGCAAAACAAACCCTAATGGCCTGGCTGGCCTTTTCAGAGACAGCTTGTTTGCAACAGTACTCTATTACCAGGATGAAATGGACGGAGAGTATCCAGCAAGCAATTCATGAATCTACTGTTCATGTGGATTCACTACTTGGCGACACTCCTCCTGAATGCCACAGATTTCAATGGATAAAGGCTAGAACTCTAGCCAAAGTAAAGAAGGAATGTGCTGAAGCTGTCTGGAAATCAAACCCAAAAAATCCTGTGGAGCTAGCCCAAGCTGTCAACAAGTGGGAGGAAACATATGGCAAAGCAGCTAAGACATGGAATATGGGCCAGCATAAATATCAACCACAGCATGAACCAGGGGAGCAGCAACAACAGCAAAGCCAGTGGAAACCATCATCCAACAAAGACAACAACAGTGGAGGACGCAAATGCTATAACTGCGGAGAAGCTGGACACTTTAAAGCTGAATGTCCAAAACCAAAGACCATTAGTCGCCCACTGAAGAAGGTTGAAATGGACAGACCACTCCAGGGATGGATTTTACCAGGACACATCAATGGGGAACCAGTGCAATGCGAATTGGACAGTGGAGCCAGTATAACGGTAATTCCAGAAAGTGTTCTTAATAATTATTCCTTTGTTCCAACTAACAGGATTTCTCTGAAGTGGCTAGATGGTTATGCAGTAGAGGCACCAACCACTAAAGTCAAGCTTGCCATTGGTGATTTCCAAGGTGAAGTAGATGTTGCAGTTGTCATTGATGAGGTGTTACAGCTACCACTAATTGGGAGGAATGTTGGGGAAGCAAATTTGCTTGCACTCATCAGCCTATATGGATGTCAACACCATCCAGAGAATCTCAGCCAGAATAAAGAGCAGGAGATACCAGCCCTGACATTTCCTGTGAGGACAAGACAGCAATCCACTAAGGAATCAGATGAGGAAATAGAAGAGAGATGTAAGGTGGCTGAAGAACTACCAACCTTAGT
>WLWD01000920.1_pt1 | contig 17188 bp, 7 predicted proteins | sample 6712731 | NCBI WGS metagenome assembly WLWD01 (sample SAMN12718690, study PRJNA576275) | sponge metagenome | isolation source: marine sponge | host: Mycale hentscheli | place: New Zealand: South Island, Marlborough, Capsize Point | collected 2014-11-01
GAGAGTATGGATTGGGTAAAGCGAGAGTATGGATTGGGTAAAGTGAGAGTATGGATTGGGTAAAGCGAGGGTATGGATTGGGCAAAGCGAGGGTATGGATTTGGTTAAGCGAGGGTATGGATTGGGTGAAGCGAGAGTATGGATTGGTTAAAGAGAGAATATTGATTGGGTAAAGTGAGAGGGGTATACTATGAATAACGTGATTAAGGTAAATAGATTGTGTTGGGTATATTTTATTTTATATGAAGAGCGAAGCATTATTTAGGAGAAAAACATACAGTGAATAAACTGGAAATATGATAGATAGAATATAGTTGCCAACCAACCCAGTTTTACTGAGATTCTCCTAGTTAATTTTTTCCTGAAGTCTACCCTATGAACTATTCAAGCTGATTCCAGTTTCTCGCACTTTTAAAGCACAATAATATTTAATAGTAGATCATTCCATAATTACAAAATTTGTGTTGAATGGGCAGCAATTGAGATATTTGTCTTTTTGATCATAATTTTTATATTCATTTAGTGGGTATGGCTAATCCTGCATTTACATTCTGAGGAGTTGGCTAGTATTGGTAAATGTTGTGAATTTAGAATTTAGTTTAAAGATTGAGCGTGTCATTGATTAGGTAAGGGATACCTTATTAGTAAGAGATACCATGTATTTGGTAAGGTAATTTATTGATTTGGTAAAGGGTAGCATAACTAGCTGATGCAGCCACTGGCACAGAATGCCTACTGCTGACATTTTAATGTTTTCCAGTCATGTTTGTTTGTTTTTTTGATAGCATTATTACAGTTGAAGTGTATTTTTTGAATCTTTTTGGGTGTTGATCCATGCATTATGCTTTTATAAATACTTTAATTTAAGATTTTAATAGTGAAATTTGTTACGATTTGTGTAACTAAGTACATTATGGTGCATCGTCGTTTATATGAACTACTCTAACATTCAGAGTGAAAGTAATTATATTTATTTTTATATTATTGTACTTATTCTTCTATGTGTTTCATATCTGAACTTTTCTATAATAATTTTAGATGGTTTGAACGAGCGAGAACGGACTGTATTTTTTTGTCTTTTAAAGTACTGTTTTGCCATCAGTTGTTATTGACATTGTTTGTGTATTGTAGATGGAGTGACCAAGTTAGCATTCAAGGAAACAAACAATTGAAATTTTAATTCAAGTTTTAATTCATTTCATTTTAACATTACCTTTTATTGTTAAATTGATATTAATTTTTTTATTTTATACCGAAATGAAATTAAAAAGAAATTTTCAATGTGGTTATTCATGGTTGTCAATGTGGGTTAATGTAAAGGTTCCAGACATTATTAAATTAGTTACCAAGAAAGTTGCAGCCTTATCAAGGTGGGTTTGGTAGAAAGTTACAGCCTTATCAAGGTGGGTTTGGTAGAAAGTTACAGACTTTGTCAAGGTGGTTGCCAAAATGGTGCAAATGCTGCAGACTTTTTCAATGTGGTTGCAGAACGGTACAGACTTGTCAAGGTGTTTAACAATTGAGTTTACAGCCAGGTTTGAAAGGTTTGTAAGCTACCTTGTCAACAAGGCAGTTCCACTGTGTATCCCTAAGGAATCTTATCTTATGATTGTGTGTCCTATAATTGTTCTCCCAGCCTCAATACGAATCGTTTACTTTGTTGTCATTTTTTTTTCGTTTTGTTATAATCACACTTAGTTGGGAATTTGTATATTACGTGCCATTAAAATCACGTGATTTTTTTTAAATTTGTTACTTAAAGTGGGAGCTTTATGCTTGCTGTAGAGGAATTTATGAACAATAATAAACACAACAACAACAACACACAATTTTTGTGTTTGGGGAGGGGCATATTTTCACTCAAGCGATAATTATAACATAGAAGTATTTTTTTTAGTTGCCATAATCCCTAATAGTGTATGGGTAAAGGGTATATAGCAGTCAAGTCTAAAGAGATTAAAAATGGGTAAAGGGTATTTGAAGTTGCAGGCAAGGTAATGAATTTTGGTAAAGGGTTTTTAGCTGGAGTAATAGTAGTTTTGTTACAATACTAACCCGAACTTTGGAGTTTATATACAATTCTCATCTTACAAAACCTTGCATCAATGAAGTTAGTTTTTTACGGGCCAGGAGAACAGTATAGGGCTTAGTCAATGGTTATTGTACCATTCACGTGGAAATTGTAGTGTAGACTAGAAGTCTGCATCTAAGTAGCTAGTTAAAGTGTAAGTTCAAGAAATGTTACCAATGCAGGCAGAAATCTTTGAGTTGAACCTATTAAGGTATTCAGCAACATTCATTTTATGCTGGTCAGGAACCTTCCAGGTTGACTAGACAGTACCATAGAAAAAGTACAGGATAGTTCATCTGTACTGGTGCAGGGCAGGAACCTTCCAGGTGGACCTAGAAGGTACTTAGAAAAAGTGCAGGAAAGTTCACCTGTACTGGTGCAGGCCAGGAACCTTCCAGGTGGACCTAGAAGGTACTATAGAAAAAGTGCAGGAAAGTTCACCTGTACTGATGCAGGCCAGGAACCTTCCAGGTGGACCTAGAAGGTACTATAGAAAAAGTGCAGGAAAGTTCACCTGTACTGGTGCAGGCCAGGAACCTTCCAGGTGGACCTAGAAGGCACTTAGAAAAAGTACAGGAAAGCTCACCTGTACTGGTGCAGGCCAGGGACCTTCCAGGTGGACCTAGAAGGTACTATAGAAAAAGTGCAGGAAATTTCATCTGTACTGGTGCAGGCCAGGAACCTTCCAGGTGGACCTAGAAGGTACTATAGAAAAAGTGCAGGAAAGTTCACCTGTACTGATGCAGGATATGTGACCTGCTGTCAGAAATCATCTGACCTGGTACAGGAAATGTGAAGTACAGGCCATGCGCTCAACTGTCCTATACAATTCCTGAAGTCAGGAAATTCCAGATTTTTTCCTGTGATAAGCCCTCACAATGCAGGGGGGTCGGAAGCAAATACAAAGTGGTGAGGCCAATATTAGTCAAGAAAATTTAATTGATATTTACAAATAATCACGGCCAATTATTAGCCAAGAAAATTTAATTTATATTTTTTTTAAAAAGTTTCAAACACTGTTCAAGAAAATTTAATTATGTTTACAAATAAAAAGTTTAAATCACATTTTTTAATATCAGTTGCCACAAATTTCCCAAAAATCTGTTCTCTGTGATCACTTGCATGAATAAATCAGTTAGCACTTTCAATCAAGCTTAGATCATCAGTAAGACCTTGATGAATATGCAAAGTCATGATGTGATTCAGCCTGTCTTGAGCCATTGTCAAACGCAAATACGTTTTCACTCTTCGTGAAGCACTAAAGGACTTTTCACTGCTCACAGCATTAGTTTCTGGTATTACAAGTAGGAGTTGAAACAATTGACACACTTCAGATAGAAGTTCTCGCTGAACTGGAGTCGTTGCTTTGAAGAACAGTAACATCAGTGATTTTAACAGAGGTTTGGTTTGGAGTGAAATTAGCTCTCAGTATCTCCAGCTGAGTTCTTAATAATTCATAATTAAAATCAGTCGTATAGAAATTAGCCACACACTTTAACTCAGCTTCATAATCTAGTCCTTGAACTACTTTTAGAATAAGATTTTGAACATTATGAAAAACATTATAACAAGGCCGATTAAATCGATCAGTAATAGAAGTGTTGATGAGATCCAATGCTTCAAAGTAGATGGGTCTGTAGTTGTCCTCTGGTGTTTCAGGAAACACACTCTCTGCATCTCCTTCTTCGAATCGTCGAGGAGCTTTACGACGACATGGTAAACCTGGTGGTGAAATACTAAATTAATGTTCAACCTCTTCACAAATCTTTTCCCAAAATAACTTAAACATGTCATCAGAACGTATAGATTTAAAAACTTTCAAAGTCATGGAGGCCACTTCCTGACCTTCTGAGGCTGATATGTCACTCTTTTGCAATGCTCTGCTCAAGTTATCACTGTTTTTAAGAATCAAATGCCCTAACCAAATTCCAAAATAATAATCAAAAGTCTTCATTTGAGATGCAACTCCATTTATACGAGCCTTCATTTCAGTGTCTTTCACTAAGTCAATAGCTTCTTCCCACAATTCTTGAAGAACTTCAAAATTGTCTAAGATACTCTTTAAGGAGTCTGCCCTTACTGTCCATCGTTGGACAAAGAACTCTAACACCAGGTGTATCAGGGGCCAACTCACTTTTCAGTTTCTCAAACAATGTATCTCTACGTGGGGACTTCTTAATTGGCGAGCGAGCGTAGCGAGCGAGACACTTACAGGGGTAACACAATCGAAAATCGGGGATGTTTGTTTATTGGCGAGCGAGCGTAGCGAGCGAGACAGTATTAGGGGTGGATAATGCAAAATCGGGTATATGTTATAGGTATATATGTATGTGGGATGGTACGTATGCCCCTTAAACGCGCGCGCGGGGAACGTTTTTCTCCAAAAAACACGGCTTTTTAGGCTTGACCCCAATTTATTCTGAAACTAGAGGATTAAGAAAGCCTTACTTTATACTTAACCTCCAAAGTGTGAGAAAATTCCTGCGAAAATGCTTGCTTTTCAAGAAACGAAAAGTTGATTCGACCGGTTACTATGGCATTGAAGACCCTTTTCCAGACTTAATTTCAAAACTTCGCCGTTTTATGGGGGGGATACGGAGTGCCGGTTGTTGGTTGTCAAGAGCTGTTGGTAGTCAGAATGCCGTAGTATTAATGCTAAGGAAGCTACTACTTCTCGAGGGAAGCTGAGGTAAGTACGTAATTCCATAATTGTTAGCTAAATATGCAAAATTAACTCTGGCCTTTGTCAACAGTGACTGGTAAATTCAAATAGTCAGATTGGCTCAAATTTGTTCTACAAAAGTTACCACTGCTCAACAAAATGAGGTAAGAAAATAATTTTGTATTTGTGTGCTATAATTGATTGTTTTTGTTTTTGTAGGTGAGAGCTTGTTGTCAAGAATTCAAGGTAATTCAGATGGTCAAGTAACTTCAATCAGAAGTTATCAATACTCAAGAATGATGTAAGTAGTAATTCCATATTTGTTGGCTAAAAAATTACAAATAATAACACCGGTTTATTTTTTTATCGTAGCTGAGAGCTTGTTCAAGAGTTACTGGTGATTGAGATTATCAGAATGGTTGATGTTTAATACTACAAAACTTACCATTGATCAGGTAAGAGAGAGATTTTGTATTTGATTGCTGAAATAAAATTTCATAACTGCTATTATAGTGTTTGCATGAACTAAGCTAAAACATAGTAACAATACTTAGTTTTATGTTACCTAACATCAGGCTCGCTCGCCATTTGTGCTCAAGCACACCACTAGTTTATTTATTTGTATATATGTATGGACGTACGTAAGGCATTTTTGTACTTTGACCCTCCCGTTTTTGTGTTAGTTCGGTTGTCGACCCCGTCCCAAACTTCACTAAACAGAATCCTCTGTTTATCGATCAGTACCCGTATCACCCTAGAAATTGAATTGTTTACCTTTTTGAATTCTTTTACTGGTGCAGTTAAAACGTGAAGACTTACAGGACTTCCATTTCTATTCGAGTAAGTAGCGGTGGTAAGTCAATGCGCTCTTTGTCATGGTTATAAGCCGTGCGCAACAGTATTTACTTGAAAATACATTGTCCACTATACTACTGCGAAGGTAAGTCTGTGTAACACAGGTGCATGTCCAGTTGTGTCAAAGCATTGTGTGTTACAACCACTACTTAGCTAAAGAATATCACAAAGAAAACTTTTGTATTGTTTTGTTGTTGTTTTTTTCCTTCAATTCAAGCAGTTGCAGAGAGTTGTTACTATGGCACTGAAATCCCTTTACCTTGTATGCTAAATTTAAAAACTGGACCTTATTTTCAGTAGCTTCAGTGTTAGAAGTCAAAATCATTCATATAAAAATAGTATAGTCTTTAGGCTCGCTCGCCATTTGTGCTCAAGCACATCACTAGTAAGTTTTGTGATTTCATGAGTTGTATCAAGTGAATCTTTCATAATTTTAGAATGTTTGATTGCATCTCCACATGCAAGGCTGAGTGAATGGCCATAGCAGTGTGTGTACAAAGCTTTAGGCTCTTCTTTTAATACTCTAGCAACTACTCCAGCATTTTTACCTGACATTGTAGCAGCACCATCGTAACACTGCCCTCTTACTTTGGCAATAGAAAGATTTAAACGCCTAAGAATATCAAATATTACTGCAATAATCGTATCAGCATCAATTGCATCCACCATGAACAAGCCAATGAAGTCTTCATGGACTTCAAAGTTAGCATCAACCCAACGAATACACAATACAACTTGCTCACTATTTGAAGCATCAGTTGTTTCATCAACCATCAAGGTAACAAAAGATGCTGAATGTATTAAACTGGCAACCTCTTGAAGGGCTTGAAGTGCCATTACATTAATCATTTCATTTTGCATATCACCAGATGTATACTTATCTGTTTTCTTTTTTATCAATTGAAATACCCTAGGTCATCTTCCCCATGGAGTTTAAGCAATTGCATGTAACTGGAATTACTTTCATCCCCACCTCCTCGAAGAGGTATTATATATGCTTGCCTAGCTAAGAACCGGACATTTGATAGTAATTTTAAAAAACACTGTCGACGCTCCAATCTATCTTTAGCAAGCTGAGATGACAGACTTTCTCCTATATCCTTGGTAGTTGCAGGGAGAGTAATGGTCTTCAGTACTGCATCCTTATGGCATCTACTGGACTCATGGTTTGGAAATTTAACACATGCATCCTTCCAATTAGTGTAGCCAGATGAAATAATAGGTGGTTTCAAGATTACTTACTGAATTAAGCTTATTCTCAGAGTAGGCTTTCACACAAATGAAGCAGAATGCTGCATCCATATCTTCACAATAATGAAGCCAAGGCCACCTTTGGAACCACTGGGGCAAAAACGATCTTTTTACGACATTTTTCTTCCCAAATTCTCTCCTTGGGAACTTGAATGGAGGAGAGGATGGCTGGTGCGGCTCTGTTCCAACTACTGGCACTTGCAGCTTTCTAGGCTTCATGGATGATTGAATGCAGCCAAAACTTTAGTAGCTAGTTGACTGTATTTTAGCTCTGGCTACACTCACAATGGTGGTTAGCTAGGTAGTGGTAAGGTTGGTTCACTAGGTTCTTCAATATAAAGTAATCACAACAACAAGAACAACAACTAAAAAATGACTGAATGACTGGTAGTTTTATAGGCATGCTCAAGGTGGGGTGGTGAAAGTAAAATACACAGGAAAAAAGAAAAAACATTGTATGCAGGTAGACTTCCATAAGTTGATAATGTGAATAAATTGAATAGAATACTAATTTGAGTTTGGTAAACAAAGTCAATGGTGTGGAAAATTAAGTAATCATAGTTCACCTTTGGACTCCAACATCGATGCCATTTTTACCTAAGCTAAAAAGCAACGTGATAATAAGCGCTCGCGCAAACAAAACCACTCCCACTTCGGCAAAAAAGTGGAGAGGCTGAAACCTCACCAGCCTCAGCGGTTCCGACGGCCTTGCAATGATTCACTGCCAGTCACTGGTGTTGGTTACTTAAAAAAACTAGATTCAGCTTTTAAAATATAGTGATATAGCTAGTACATGCATAATTTTTTTAAATTCGTTTTAATACTGCCATTTTATGAATCTCTAGCTAAACACCAAAACTATTGGAATAGTTAGCACAGGCAAATACAGACATCATCACTGTCGGGCGTGTGGCAAGACTAGTTTCTTTGATTTAGACAGTGTGTTAGCAATCTCTATTTAGGGTTAACCACCCCATATGGGTAATACAAAAGTCATCTAACATTACATCTGGTTTAAGTCAACAATAATTCAAAAACAGTAATTAGTTGTCTTCTGGAGTCTTCAATGATGTTATTTATTCAATTTCTAATCCAGAGTGTAAAAAAAAACAAAGTTATAAAAATTTCAAAAAATAGATATTCTTCACCTGAGCTAATACATACATACAAAGTATTACTACATCCTTAGATGATCTTGATATGTCGAAACTTCAGGGATATCGATTATCAACTTCTTCTCCTTGAACTAGCCTGAGGAAAACTATAAGCATTTCTGGGGCTATTAATAGCATAAATCAATAGTGCTTTATCCAACGTAGGTCAATGACCCTTCTGTTTTCTTCCTTACATGACTCAGTTCTTTCATAAAGAAGCATCCTAGCCGTCTGAGTTTTGATACCATTTTGAGTAGCTCACATGTGGCTCAACGAGTTCCATGCATTCTTTCATTAATGCTACTGATATGTTCAAGCAAGATTTGTTGCTCATCTTTTGAATTTACAATTTGGCTTTAAGAATTCCTTTTTTCTAAATATTTTAGAGCAACCCTAAATTTTTTATAACATTTTTTTAAAATAATTGTTTTTTTACAACTATATTCACTCAAATGATCCCTAATTATATTATCTATATATATATATATATATATATATATATAATATATTATGTATCCCTCCAAGAGCACATCATAGATTTTATATTGTAATGCACTAGCTATATGAATGTATAATCCAATTGGCAATCATTTGCCCCATGCTAGGTAGTCCTAATTTTCTAGCATGTTCAGTACACATAATTTACATGTGACATTGTTCAGTCAGCATCATATAAAAATGTGCTTCAGTGGAGTGTTTTGTTGTTGAGAATGGGGTTATTGTGAGTAAAAACATTTTTAGCTATGACTAACACAAGTCTGCTGCATTAATTGCTAAGTATGACAGCTTGTGGTGAGGATGGCAGTTGGATGTTGTCACTCACATTGATTTTGTCACGGAGAATGAGGATGATGGGTAAGGGTCAGCATACATGCAGGAAAAGTAAAAAAACATAGTATCCTATGCATGTGTGCAATAGTCAGTAATTTATACTTTACCAAGTACTATATTATGCATTTATTTTCTTTCTTTACTATTTTTAATAAAATCATAATTAAAAAAAATTCAGCTCAAATTCAATTCTTTTATGTGTGGGCAATTTTGACCAGAATGGAGAAAAAGACTGAAAAAATTTAAGAGATTGTAATAGCGATTAATTTTAGCTCAATGCTCATGTCCATTTGATTGAGTGAGCTAAACAAATAAAACATGATTAGGGATGAATAATTGAAAATTGATTATGTAATTTGTGTATATAGATTGTAAGTCGTCTCATAAACATGCTCGGAAATTCCTGTTTTCTGAAAATACTGCTTCTAAAAATTTCTGCTATTATCAAGCTTAATCAGATCAATTATTCTGTATATACACTTATTTCCAAGTAACAAGAGTTACAGCAAGTAATTACTATGCACAGGGTGAAAAGAGTCCATTTACAACCATAACAAAATCCGTAAACTGTCTCGGTAATTAGAGTTAACAAATTATTTACAAGGCTGTTGAGGTTAACAAACTAGTTATCAACACATTATACACTAATTTACGATTTTGTTTTGGTTGTCAATGGACAATTTTCAGGCAGTGATGGTACTGAATTAATTCAAAAAATTAATTATTTAACTTTAAACTTACCAGATTTTAGTAGTTCATTGCTATAGTTACATGAAAGTAATATGCCAGCATAATTTTGGCCGTAACAATAGGCTAGTTTTTTTATAGCAATGAGCTTGACCTTTGTTACACTGATTCAGCAGTAAAATACCTAGCCTTTATTAGCTAAAACATGACTCTACAGTCTTCTAGTAGTCTAGCTTTGGAAGTATTCAGTCTAGTTTGTTCTAGTTATAGGTTTCACTCTGTTCCAGTACAATCAGCATTAATTCTTAAGACACTTCAGAACTGTTTCTTGACTTGCAACTAACCTTCTAGGTTAATATTTAATTGAAAATTAGAAGTATTGCCTAACCTGTACTGAACAACCAGCTACATTTTATTTAAGCAGCTGCTTTTCAGCTTTCAGGGGTGGTATGGGTGACAATTGTATTTGTTATTTTTGCAATTATCTTGTTATATAATTATACTTTTGACCAGCTTGTCTGTGGATGGTGCTCTGTCAACAAGCAGTATCTACACAGTTATGGCAAAACGGTGCGAGTCTGTACGAAGTGCTATAATCCAAGCCTGTAACATCATAGAGCACAATGTTGTTAACACACATATACAAAGTTGAGTTTGTTAATATATTATATAGATTCTGTTAAATTTGTTCAAATGAATTTTATACTGATTGAATTGCTCAAAAAGTGGTTTCAGTCACAAATTTGTAGTAGTATTGATATTAATTTTAATCTAATAGGTTCAAATCAGAGGAAAAGTTATTTTAAATGAATATAAAAAAGATAATACAAAGATAACTGCAGCATAAATACGTATAGCTAGCAGACATTCAGACAATATAATATGATCTGAGAAAATAACAGTTTATAGTCAATCACCAAAGAAAGTCCTTACTGTATTCCGATATTCTATGATAATATTGTGCAAAAAAAAGCTTTTCATAAAAATTGAGTTATGATAGTCATACCCAGTGCATCAAGGCTTGAATCATGACTGAATTATTACAAACATTGTGCTGTTATGCCAACAAAAATGATGTTGTGGAGTGCATTTTTGATACTCCAGATTTTAATACCAGTATTTCTCTAATCTTTAGTAATATCAGTAAGACGAGGCATGTCTTGTTAATTTTGATCATCAAACTTTAATTTCCCAGTTTTCTACAAAATAGCTAATAATAATAAGTGAGCAAGCACAAGCAAACTTACAATATTAGTACGAGTTCATGCCAGGGACAAGTGCTCAACAATTAAATGCAATAATACTTACTAGTTACATTGCCATCCATTCACACACACGTGAAGGTCCCACTGGGCTACCTCTTACCTCACTACTACAGTGCCAGGCTGGCTTCCCGTGTGAGAATACTGACAGACAATATTACTTGCACGTGATGCTGACTTGATTAATTATTCTTTGGGGGGTAAGGCCCCATTGCTGCATGGAGATGATTGGCCAAGGAAGTAGACTGGTGAGGCTAACCAATATCTCCCTGAAGCTGTGAAATAGCGGTATAGTGTGTTAAGTAATTATAACCTTCATGAATGTCCTGTTCAAGCTTCTCTTCCCAGTTGCAAGAGTCCTCCATGCACTCATCGAAACCTGACCCACCATTAACTATGCATCAAATATTCACAAACCTGCACAGACAATCACAGAACACATACATTCCTTGAGTTATAGTGACAAACATAATATCAATCAAGTATTGATCCTAGCTAGCCTGACCATGAAGCCTGCCAGATGACATTTTGGCATCCAAATATATTTAAAAAAAAAAAGTAGCATTGTGTCACATTCCAAGTGTCAGTATAGTAGAGTTACTAGTGTCGCTGTAGTGGCCATACCTATCCGAATGTTGTGGGTTTGTATAGCTACTGGCTCAGTCACACCAAGACTATATCCAAAATCTTCTTCACTTTGTCAACAAATGCACTTTTACCAGGGCTTTGACAATGGAATTTATGAAGGAGTGACCAGGCTCTGACCTTTCAGATGCTGCTCAACTGGACTTACATTTACACATGTCCACCTCACACACAACCACATCGGCTCCTTCGCCAGCTGGTAATTCTTTAAGTGACTTGAGATGGATCTGCACATGCGAGAAAATACATTCTTCCCATTGACATGTGCCAACCAGCTTCTCAAACGAAGTGGGCTAATTGGATGCAATGTACTGCAGTGCAAACTTTACTTTTTACAAACCCCACTGTTCTTCCTGATAAGATTCTGATCTGTATTTTGAAATTGTAGCTCCCATGCTCATTGAATGTATAATTTTTCCTGGATGAGAAACCAGAAATTTCCCTGCTGTGGCCTAACTATTGACAAAAAGCACTCAGCTACAAAAGGCCCAAAACTTTTATTTGGAATTTTTACATAATTTCTTACTTATCTTAGTCCTCCCTAGTGATGCAGCTACAGCAGTGGCTATTTAATTTGGCTTCATTAATTGAGAATGAACACTAGACATGGTTTGACTGAATGTACTGAGGTCAATTTTTTTTTTTTTTTGCCAGCCAACACATAATTGGTTAAAAAATATGGGGGGAGGGCCTTAGTCCTCCCTTTAATAAATGTTGGGATGGGTGGGGGGGGGGGGGGGGGCTTTAGCCCTAATGGTCAATCAACTACTACTAAATGATCAAGCTTGTAAAATATGTCTGGTAAAGAACTTCAATACCACCTTAGCAACCACCAGCTGCAGTTTTGGGGACTTGAAATAGGCTATAATTCTAAGACAAAGTAAGAATTACTTGGTCCTTTAGATCAGAACTAACTCAAAGCTAACCTAAAAGCCGTATTGTTCAGAGAAATATGAGCCCACAAAATATGTGCCAAACATATTATAGAGATATACTATATTATATTCGATTTTAAATTGATCACCCTAATGGTGTTTCGCTCACTTCGCTTGGTCACCACAAATCAATATTAGAGCACTTGTAAGCTTTAGAATATATAGATTGCTGGTCTTAACACTTTCTTAAATTTGTTAAAATAGAATAAACTACTACTAGCTATATAGATTCCATTTTGATGCGTATTCAAAGAGACAGAGCAAACAACACTAAACTGACAGCCATTCATAGAAAGAAATGAAAGAAAAAATTTAAGTAACAAATAAATTGAAACTCTTCTACCAATTTTCAATGTGACTTTATTCAGTTAATATTAAGTTGTATGTTTCATAAAATTTTTAAATTGATGTCATAAAAATAAATTGTTGTGTAGTACATGGTGCCCCCCTCCACCCCCCAACTCTGAAACAACTTCCATCACACCTGCAGTAGTAGTTAAAATGAGTACTGAGATTTGGTGCAAGTCACTACACTAATATATTATGCTGGCGAGTTCATCATTCTAGGTACAGGACAATGGTAATCCATCTACCGCCTCCTAGACAACGTAATGTTGACCAAATCTCTAAATTTCATGACCCTCACAAGTCTGGAAGTGAGTAGAGACAGCTTCATGAAGTGAGGTGAGGGATAGCAGAGAGAGTAACATATATCTTATTCATTGTGGTGCAGACAAAGGTTAGCGATGTCTCCACACATGTGTTTGATAGCTGTATCAGATATTGCTTCCTATAATTAAAATATTACTTGTTTGGGTAATAGAGCTCCAGTTTTGTTTTTATTTAAATTGCATTAAAAAAAATTGCAAGAATGTTTGTATGCATGTGTGCATAAAAGTGTTGTAGAATAGCACAAAAAAACTAAACAAAAACATTTAACAAACAAATATTATTAGCAGCTCACATTCAAATTAAACTTCAGTCAGACCAGCTCACTCGCCATTTGTGCTGAAGCACATCACTATGGTATGATGGTTTAATCGATTGATGTGTACTTTTAGTACAAGTAATTATACTGTACGCTTTCCTTCACTTTCTATACACCTGTCTTGGTCCATGTGCGTGTGGCTTACTGCCTTATGAAATACGAGATTTCTCAGGGAAAGTATTTGTTGATGCGGGTTCTGACACTGGAAGTATCCAATGCGAATACTGAATTAGAGAAAGTCCTGAGTGTATGTATTAGAGAAGCTAGAATATATAACTCTTATGGGTTGTAAATCCACTGACAAGTTACACTGTCTCCACACACACAGAATTAGATATATTGGTTAGACAAGTTTGATATAGAATAGTAGACCATAAGCACTAGAGCAAATGACCACTAAATACAAGAGTCAAGTGACCACAAGTATGAGATTAAACAAAAGTGATAACAAAACAGCTAACATGGAAACAGCTGGAAAGCACACACCTAGCCTAGCGGAAGTATAGTAGTGAAAAGTGGTAGGACAACAACACAGAAATAATAAGATTAGAATACACAAAATAAAGTGAGCTAATATGAATGTTACACAGTGTTCAGTGGCCTGAACAGTATTGATGATATTGTAGTTTTCCTGTAACATGATTTCATTCAGTAAAAATATAATACACTGTATTTAATATTCAGTGCATACTATAATTACTAGTACATGTATTAGTTGCTATAGCAAATCAGCATTAATGTAACAATCAGCTATTTGTCATAGTGAAGCAATTTCTGAAAATGTTTATGTGGTTATTAAAATTGTGCACCCATTTTTATAAAAAAAATATCTGATTAAAAAAAAAGCAAACAAAGGAAAATGATAAAATCATTTAACTAGTAAAAAAATGTTTAAATGATTACATGTCAACAAATTCATTTGATACACAAAATTTATTATTATTGTACATAGAGTTCAATGATTTCCAGAGGAGTGGAGCCATCACTATCAGGTTTGCAGACTCTCATTTCTACATTATCTTTAGTGGGAGAAGGAAGTTGCTTAAGAAACCATGGAGGACTATTGAAAGAACAGCAGGTATTAGTACGACCACACCCCTTCCCATCCCATAGAGGGTCACTGACTTGTAGTGAATAAGGAATATAATTATTATAATAACTGCTATAAGCTGTATCACAGAAATAATCATTTCCAACAAAGCTGGGAACTTGTGATGAGGTCAAGGCAGTGTTAATACAGGGACATTTGTAGGTATAGTCGTTAGAAGTTTCATCTGAAGCACCTGCAAATGTCCAAATGTGTTTACGTGGATTCTGACCATGAGTCAGGCTCACTCCATAAACATAGTCCCTTTCAAAACCACGACTTCCATAAATGAAAGCAATAGGAACTTTGTATTGATATGAAATTATCTTCCCACATACCTTATTGTACTGAAATCCTTGCACACTAAATCTATTACTCACACATCCCCTTGATGTAATATCACAAACTCGTTTTGGAGAGGAGATTAAGGTGAGTCCACTGGGGCAGGATTGACTAGTGTTCCTCATGTCTATGTTGGCCACCCTCATCCACCCTCCTGTCTCATTGCCGCAAGTTTCACTCATACTGCAATAAATTCTAGCTGGAGACACAGTTTGATTAATCCAGTAGTAGCCAGAGGGCGTATTGGGATGATTCTCGAGCAGATCCTTGCATGAAATAGCTGGACTGTCTCTAGTTCCTAACTGTAAAGGCGGAGCTTGTGTTGGGGGAAGCTGTGATGGCGGAGCTTGTGTTCGGGGAAACTGTGATGGCGGAGGGAGATGGAAATTTAGCTGCCGCTGTATAGGTTCCAGGAGTTCTTTTATGGTTGTTGTAAGTCTGGCCTCCGATTGGTTGCTCATTGATAAATTGATGTTCAAGAGAATGAGTTTTGTCAACCGATCTTCCAGACCAACTGTGACTTCTCGGACTGTGGTGTTGATCAAGCCTCTAATTTGGTTGCAGTCACAAGTCTCCAGATGAGTGGAGAAACCTTCTTGTAGAACGATAAGGAACAGTAGGGAGAAAAATGGAATAAATCGCTTCATATTGAAGTAAGCGCATGTGGCAGCAATGTCTCTATTACTACGTTGTTAGTGGTTTTTATAACAGATCATGCTTCCTGTATCTGAAGATAGTGATGGTTTCATAATATACATGTAAAACTAAGTCTATTTTAGTGCCATTTTGAACTCCAGATAGCCATTGTTTCTCTTAAATTTATTAGAATAACTGTGGACATGACCTTAGACTCGGATATTGACTAGGTAGGTAGTTAATATGGGTGGAGCAACATACTCAGTTTCTGCTGCAGAATGAGCAACTGATGTCTGTTTCTGCTTCTCCAGAAGAGCAGAAGAGCTGTGTACCACAGTCACCTAACAAAGATTTCCTACAATCTAAATCATTGGCCAAGTCAGAATCACAGTATTCAATCAAATCTCCAACAACACTTTTCAAATAGTATAGTCATAAATCTAATGTACCCTTGAGATACATTGGTATTCTCTTGCTACTAATACAATGATGTTTTGCGCAATTGGCAGAGAATTGAGCTAATGTTCCCAACTGCAATGGCAATATCTGACCTCGTGCATGCCAACCAATAGCAAACTGCCAACAATACCCTTTGTCAAATGCCATCTTTAATGTTATTTCAGCACTTGTGTTTACAAAAGTAAATCTTGGCTTTCAGCAAACTGAATCTTTCCAATACCTTAACCACATAAGCCAACAGACCAACAGACATCGCCAGACACACCAAGTTGTGAATCACCTCATTCCCTATATTAAGGATGTAACCTCAAAACTTCACCTCAAACTTGCTGCATCAATCTCGCTTAAAGCTAAGCCTTTTAACCTTGCCACACTCTTCTTACATGTGACCACAATGTCTAGACACCAACCATCTTACCCACTGCAACTACGTAAACACGTGGATCCATGTGCATGGGTGGATCTACGATTTTTAAAGAGGAGCTCTGTTTAAGAAAGGGTAAATTATATCTACTTCTGAGAAAACATTCTTCCTACTACAAAATATAATTCATGATATTCATCCATTCAATAATTAGTATTATAATGTGACAGTCTAAAACTGAGATGAATGAACTGTAAAAATCAGGAAGAAAAAAGTTGAATATGAATTATAAAAAAAACAAACAATAACTAATTCAAAAAACGAGTCAATAAGGTCCCTTAATAAAAGATGTATTAAATTACAAGGTATCAGTATAAATCTTATGAATACTTTTAATTTTTCTGATGCTTATCCAACGTACAGATTATTGACATTTACACTACACTAATAACTAAGGTGTCCAATGCCAAGTCCCCTAATTCTATATTAGCTCTATCGTGTTTCTTCTACCAAAAACTTTGTACCTGTGGATATGAAGCTATGTTAAAGTGGATTAAGGTATTTTTCAACATTCCACTTCACTCAACCTGTAACATTTTTTTTTATTATTAGATGGACATGTCCTTTCACAAGCTGTTTATACTGATCATCACATCTTCTCATTGGTGGCTAGTTGTTATGGATGCTCATGAGAAGAAAATCAAATGCTATGATTCCATGTTAAGAAATGATGAGAGCTGCTTAAAAAATATTAGGTAATGATCTGTTTAGCTATACAGATGGTTTATATACTGAATTGGTAAATTAGAGACTATTTGTCCAGAAAATATACTGACGATAATTTTTCAACATGGAACTGTGGTCCCCAAAGGTATTAATGAAAAAAAACTTTTGAAATATTATGTGTTACTAATCAAAATTACTTTATTTCAGAACATACCTGTACAGAATAATGGCTA
>WLWD01002511.1_pt1 | contig 17187 bp, 16 predicted proteins | sample 6712731 | NCBI WGS metagenome assembly WLWD01 (sample SAMN12718690, study PRJNA576275) | sponge metagenome | isolation source: marine sponge | host: Mycale hentscheli | place: New Zealand: South Island, Marlborough, Capsize Point | collected 2014-11-01
AGAAGTTCAGACTTGAGCTGACAGTTACCCGTTTATCAGTAGCTGTCTGTCAGATAGAGTTTAGTTTACAAACTTTTCTTTCCAGATCGCTTTACCGTCGATGAGTGTTTCCATCGGCGTTCTCCCAAGGCACATTTTACCCTGATGAGTTCGTTGAGAGTTACTTGATAGCCACTGTCAAGATCAAATCTGTAAGCTCAATGAATCATAGATTTTCTTGCGTAGGGTTATCTGATAAAACCTGTTAAGAATGGTTGTGAGAATCGGTTGCACATATCCCATTTGTTCTGCGGTGATTTCACTGTTTTCGGTTTGCTCAATGTTATTCAGTGCCATGTAAAGCTGCATAATCATGCTGATCGGGCTCGACCACAATACTCGGTTCACCGTCAGTACGAATGCGCAGCATGGAAGGTGTTGGCTCTTGTAGAAAGGGAGCACCTGATCATTGAGCATATCCGCTGCGGTGATCGGTGTTTTGGTCGTGTAGAGCTTCGCATGAGCCACTTTGGAATACGTGTCCACGAAGGTCTGTTGATACACTCTGCCGATCCCCTTGAAGGTACCGACGTAATGGGTGTCCTGTGACCCCAGATAGCCGGGATGGGCGGTATCTATCTCACCACAGGCCACATCGTCCTCTTTCTTACGTTCCATGGCCGCGACCTGGGATTCAGTCAAAATCAATCCCTGCTCAGCCACTTTATTAGACAACGCTTTTAACCGGTCTTTAAAGCACGCTAAACCATGTCGCAGCCAGATACTGCGAACTCCGCTGGGTGAAACGAAGGTACCTCGTTTACGCAGTTCATTACTGGTTCGGCTTTGGCCATGGGCAGGTTCTTCCAGTGCGTAATCAAGCACGATGGACTCGACAGCAGGATCGACTCGGTTCTTGATGTTCGGGCTGCGACGGTTGCGATCAAGAAGCGCTTCGACTCCTCCTTCATCCGCCGCCGCTTTGTATCGGTAGAATGTATCGCGCGACAATCCCATCACCTTGCAGGCTTTAGAAACGTTTCCGAGCTCTTCAGCCAGATTCAGTAAACCGACTTTATGCTTGATGACTTTTTCGTTAGTATGGATCATTGAGAGTTACCTCGTTGTGTTTTGATATTGTTTGGTAACTACATCAAAACGGGTAACTCTCATTAAATCAACCCTCGCTTCGCTCGGATTGATTTAATACGGTGTCAGATTTGGTCTAAACTTCTACATCTAAGGGGCTTCTGGCCAAAGCGGTCGAATGGTATCCAATCCACCGCTTTGCACATAAAAATGTAATGCGTGGTAGCGAGCATAATCCCGTATTAGCATTTCGTCCTGTTCACACAGCGCTTCTAAATGTCTCAGCACTAACGCAACCGCATTGTCAGCTGCAGCAACTTCAAACTGGGGCATGCGGTCATTATGACTTAACTTTCCGATCAATTCATGCAACGAGGGCAAGAGAGCAGACAGACGATCATCCAATGCGCCACAATGGTGTAGTGACGTAATGTACGAGCTACTGGGCTCCCTAAACCCAATCATTATTCCGCCTTTTTTAGGAACATAACGTATTCCTGGCCGAGCTTTCCTGCGATATCCCCATAGGCTACCTTGGATCGATTTGAACTTGCTTTTCGGGCTCACCTTCCCCAGTCTTTCCAAGTTATCAAAAAGTGTTTTTTCCTTATTTACCAGCTGAGCGTCAGGGTCTAAGTGTTGGAAAGAGCAGCCACCACATCGGTCAAAATACTCGCACTCCGGCGTAATTCTTTGACTTGAGGCAATAAGGATAGATTCAACTACACCTTCGAACTTTCCTTTCCTCTTTTTTTTAGGCGTAAAAATGATCCTTTCTCCCGGAAGCACTCCGGGAATGAAGTAGACTTTACCTTCTACTTTAACAATACCATTTCCATCATGGGAAAGATCATCCACAACCCCTTCCTCACTTGGAAGGGGAGTTCGTTTATTCGCCATCGTTATTGTCGTCCACTTCGCTAACGTACTGCCACTCCTCAAGAAACTGATTGAAATGACCTTGGTTTGCTTCCGTCAACCAAGTTCTAACCAACCTACATTCTTGATCGTAGCTTTGCTGGTTAAGATTTCCCCTCACTAACTCCCATCGCAAAAACACCAAATATGTATTTAGCACATCTGTCTCACAATAATCGCGAATTGCTTTTACATTCCCTTCGAGAAACGTATCCCAAACGGCGCCACCATTCATGCCGAGCTTCCCCGGAAAACCGAGCATCATTGCAACCTCATCCAACGGTGCAGCGGCACGTAGGTTGAAACTCGCCAGAATATCCATAAGGTCAGTGTGTCTCCAATGGTACCGACTTAGGTAGTTGTTGAACTTGAATTCCCTGTCATCCTCGCCGTTGTCCCAGTAACGCCGAGCATCTATGCCATGCACCAGAGACCGATAATGCAACACGGGCAAATCAAACCCTCCTCCATTCCAACTCACAAGAGTAGGAGAAAATCGGTCAATGCCATCATAAAAGCGTGTGATTAGCTCTTTTTCGGAAGAAGTTTCCGTTCCGAGAGACCACACTTTTATCTGATTACCAGACCGAAGTACCGCAGATATAGCCACGACCTTGTGTAAGTGCAGAGGAAGGAAATCTGAGCCACCTGTTTTTTGTAAGCGTTTGGTAAACATTGCTTTGGCAATGCTGTCATCATCTAAACCTTCAAGGCCATACAATCGACTACCGGTTACAGTATCAGGAACGGTTTCTATATCAAAAACGAGTACATTCATTCGGTTATTAATAATCCGACTATTGAGAATAATGGTCTATCAAGACGACAGATCGATGTGTCTTTTTGATAGAAAAGTGAATATGGGAGTTAACGAACTAAAACTTGGCGAAGTTACACTTTTATTATCTGACTAAATCAATACACGTGCAATATCCATCCCAGAGATTGGGCGAAAAGCTCAGTCATTAAAACCGAGTCACGCCATCGAAGCGTGGTTAATTGGACACTCTGATCAAAAAAAGTCAGGGCTGTCTGCCAGCTTTACCGAGTTCCGACAACGCAATGCCACCAAAAACTAACAGTAAAGAAACGGCATGGTAAATTCGAAACTCTTCTTTCAACAACACTACAGCTAATATCGCGGCAAACACAGGAACTAAATTAACGAACACACCGGCACGACCAGCCCCGATGATGGACACGCCCTGTATGAAAAATAGCTGCGCTATAAACGATGGAAAGAACGTAATCAATCCTGCAACAATCCAACCTTGTGTCGTAGGCCATTGAGAGTGGCCTTGGGAGTATTCGAATGAACTAAAAATAATGGAAACTAACAGAGCAGAACCCGCCATTACTAGGAACAGCGAAAACGGCGATACGGCAGGCGCTCGGCGCAAACCAACCGCATATCCTGCATAAAAAACGCTTGCCAGTAGCATGAGGAGATCACCATGGCTTATACCTAATTTCAATAGCTTGTTGAAGTCGCCCTCAGAAACTACCGCGCAGACACCAATCAGTCCGACGCACACGCCTACAAATTGAACCGCTGTAATACGGTCTCCATAGCAAAAAAACATGCCCATCAAAACAAGCATGGGCATCGCGCCTTGTATGATGCCAACGTTTAAGGCCGTGGTGGAATACGCAGCAACATAAAACAGCACATTAAAAATGGTAAATCCGGTTGCTCCCATGATAAACAGAAACGGCAGATTTTCACGCAGCACTGGCCAATCTTTTCTTGCGTAGTTTCTACCTACGATCAGCAATAAAATGAAAGCACCCAACCATCGCAGAGTCACCAAAAACATGGGGGAAACATGACCTACTGCCAGCTGTCCAAAAATCGCGTTGCCACCCCAACACAGTGTGGTGAATCCCAACATACAATAAGCTTTTAGCATCGATTTTGATTCAGACATTTATTGTAGGTCACCCAATTTGCATTTGCAGAGTATACTAATTCAGTAGTACCAAGATTCCGATCTTTCAACTGAGAACCATCGTCAGAGCAAGACTCCTAAAGCCCATTGTAGCTTTCAAGCCATCAAAAATACTCGCACTCTCTCTCAGGCTATTCAGTCATCATTGGTAAGCCGAGCCTTCATATTATGAGGGTCTTCACCATGACATAATTCATGTTCTGATCCCACGATAGCGAACGCTGCCCATTTTGCTTTTTGCGCTTTCATTGCCAACTGCTTGTCATCACTGTTGATAATTCCGTTCAATAGCCGCAGCACCCGGCAATAATCATCTTTGACAAAAAAAATGGCTGCTGCACGATAAGCTTCGATACCCGTCAATCCATCGATCAACGAATCCTCTTTCTCGAGATAAACATCCACTCCTTCTGGACTGTTCGATAACAAATGTGCCAAGTTGATCAATTCTAAACGTGTCTTAAGCAAATCGATTTTCGGATCATGCATTGCCGCTTCAGGTAATCCGAGCAATACCTCTGATGCAGCCTCAGATTGGCCACAACCCAGCAGTTTTCTAGCTTGCTCGAGTTTCCCCCCCCATATTTCGTGAAAATCATTCGAGTGAGAATCAGAGGCCCTTTGAGAGAGCAAGGGCAGATATCTGCTTAAGGTATCGCGAAATTTTAGTTCGGAGAACCCGCCATGGATAGTTTCCACTAACTGACCTTTTAGGTAAATTCTAACGGATGGAATGCAAGTTACGCCGAGTTCAACAGAAAAACGCTTGTGTTCAGAAGCATTCAATACTGTCAATAGAAACTTGCCACCATACTCATCCACTAGCTTCATCAGTCGTGGATAGAACATCATGCAGGGCCCAGCTTCTGCCGACCAAAAAAAGGTCACAACCGGTCCTCGTTTCGAGTTTTGCAACACCAGAGCATTAAATTGTAGAAGTTCAGACTTGAGCTGACAGTTACCCGTTTATCAGTAGCTGTCTGTCAGATAGAGTTTAGTTTACAAACTTTTCTTTCCAGATCGCTTTACCGTCGATGAGTGTTTCCATCGGCGTTCTCCCAAGGCACATTTTACCCTGATGAGTTCGTTGAGTATTGTACTTGATAAGCCACTCGTCAAGATCAATCTGTAATTCGTCAACTGAATCATAGATTTTCTTGCGTAGGGTTATCTGATAAAACTCGTTAAGAATGGTCTTGTGGAATCGTTCACATATCCCATTTGTCTGCGGTGATTTCACCTTGGTTTTCGTGTGCTCAATGTTATTCAGTGCCATGTAAAGCTGATAATCATGCTGATCGGCTCGACCACAATACTCGGTTCCCCTGTCAGTAAGAATGCGCAGCATGGGAAGGCTGTGCTCTTCGTAGAACGGGAGCACCTGATCATTGAGCATATCCGCTGCGGTGATCGGTGTTTTGGTCGTGTAGAGCTTCGCATGAGCCACTTTGGAATACGTGTCCACGAAGGTCTGTTGATACACTCTGCCGATCCCCTTGAAGGTACCGACGTAATAGGTGTCCTGTGACCCCAGATAGCCGGGATGGGCGGTATCTATCTCACCACAGGCCACATCGTCCTCTTTCTTACGTTCCATGGCCGCGACCTGGGATTCAGTCAAAATCAATCCCTGCTCAGCCACTTTATTAGACAACGCTTTTAACCGGTCTTTAAAGCACGCTAAACCATGTCGCAGCCAGATACTGCGAACTCCGCTGGGTGAAACGAAGGTACCTCGTTTACGCAGTTCATTACTGGTTCGGCTTTGGCCATGGGCAGGTTCTTCCAGTGCGTAATCAAGCACGATGGACTCGACAGCAGGATCGACTCGGTTCTTGATGTTCGGGCTGCGACGGTTGCGATCAAGAAGCGCTTCGACTCCTCCTTCATCCGCCGCCGCTTTGTATCGGTAGAATGTATCGCGCGACAATCCCATCACCTTGCAGGCTTTAGAAACGTTTCCGAGCTCTTCAGCCAGATTCAGTAAACCGACTTTATGCTTGATGACTTTTTCGTTAGTATGGATCATTGAGAGTTACCTCGTTGTGTTTTGATATTGTTTGGTAACTACATCAAAACGGGTAACTCTCATTAAATCAACCCTCGCTTCGCTCGGATTGATTTAATACGGTGTCAGATTTGGTCTAAACTTCTACAATTAAATGTATCTGGGGTAACGTCAACGGTGTAGTTAGAGTTTTGCATTGCTCAAATCGAATTCGCCTTTCCCATATCACAAGATACTCAGTTTTCTGTTTAGTACATTTCCTCGATCTCAGACTATCCGTGTTCGATACGAGTCCCATCGAGTCGTCATTTTATCAATACAGCAAACCAGTAGGAAGTATTAGTGTAATGTGAGTAACTAGACGATCGCATACAAGCAATATGCCTCGATCATTTGCCAATAACGGCACGCATTCTATTTCAACTTTGGTCAGAACACAAAGTCACAAACAATTAGTATTGTGATGATGAAATCAGGGGCTCCACTCTTCGTCGTTCTTAACGTCTAAACTGCGACTCTGTCTAGACAAAATACTTGCTGACTCGGTGTTTGTATCCCAGTATAAAACGGCCTCGCCTTTTTCAATTTGCCGCTTTAGCTGACTTACCTTTACCATTATGGATGTTTCAGTTTCTCCATAATCGGTTCCATCACGGGAAACAATTTCCTCTAGTAGTGCATCGAATGTATGACTCTCCAACTCTTTCCAAGGAATATCCATGGCAGGTGTATCAAATCACCCTTGAATTAAGAGCTAGCGACATAAACTAAGCCCTACTTCCACCATCAATAACCAGTGGATAACCCGTGATGAACCTTGCTGAATCGCTGGCCGCATACAGAACGAGGTCCGCAATTTCATCCGCACTACATACTCGTTTCATGGGAACACCTTCAGCGGATTCATTAAGCCCAGTTCGCGCATCGATACCGCGCTCTTTGAATTCCCCTCTAAGCATCGGAGTATCCACATCACCCGGGCAAATCGGTATCACACGCACATCCGGAGCATAATCTTTTGCCATCGCTCGGGACATCTGTAACACCGCTCCCTTACTCGCACAGTAGGCAGTTAGGTGATAACTTGCCGTTAAACCAGCGTCAGAAGCGATATTCAAAATAACACTGCCTGGCGATTTTTTCAGATGTGGCATAACGGCGCGACAAACAAAAAACATGCCATTGACATTCACGTTCATTGTTTCCAACCACTGCTCGTCTGTGGTTTCTTCAACAGTACCGTGGAAAATTACACCGGCACTATTTACCACGATGTCTAATCCGCCCATTTTTTTAACAGCATGTTCGACTAGCTGATCACAAAATTGCCTATCAGTGAGATCCCCTGCAATGAAACTTACATCGCATCCCATCAACGTCAACTGATCAATCAGCGTTTTTCCTTTTTGCTCGCTTCGACCCGTTAACATCACTGAAGCTCCTGCCTTAGCAAAACTCACTGCGACAGCTTGTCCCATCCCAGAGGTGGCGCCAGTTACCAGAACACGCTTATTTTCAAAATGATAATCGATGTTTGACATTACTGTTTCCCAAAACAATCCGATCCAGATTCATGTTTGGTGTCGTCGTTTGACGAATTCGCACTCTCAAAAAAAGAAAACACTCGAGACATGAACTGAATGGGCTTTTGATTAATCGAAATCAATTTCGATAGGTGATATCTTTACTGTCTAACATGCGTACCACTGCCTTCCAAGACCGAGTCACCGCATCATCAGGGCCATCCGGTGACGGCAAACCATCTGCACTTAACCGATCGATCACTGCTTGATCAGGTTCTACAGTTTCCGCGCCCGATGCCATAATATCAACCTGAACTTTGCAGGCGATCTCCAACATATAAAGAAAATAGAAAGCTTCCGCAACTGTTCGCCCCGTAGACAACAGACCATGATTACGCATAATCATCAGCCACTTATCAGACATGTCCTCACCCAAACGCCGGCATTCCTCAGCATTGTCGGTTGCAACATCATAGTCGTGATAACAAATCAAACCCAATATTTCATTCGCGTGCTGCGAAATAGGCAATATACCCTGTTTCATCGCGGAGACAGTAATCCCTGCCCGAGTATGGCTATGCAACACGACATTGACATCAGGGCGAGCTTTTAAAACAGCAGAATGGATGGAATGACCGGCTTTGTTATAAGGGAAATCCCCTGAAATCACCTGTCCTTCAAAATCAACTTTGATCAGATTTGACGCGGTGATCTCCTGAAATAATAAGCCATAGGGATTAATGAGATAATGGTCGTCATACCCCGGCACTCGAGCACTTAAATGCGTAAAAATAAGATCTGTCCATCCAAAGTGCACAAACAAACGATAGCAGGCGGCTAGGTCTTGGCGGACCTGCCATTCGCTGTCTGACATTCTCATCGAAACCATTATTTTCAGCCCTCGTACGCAAATAGAACAAAGAATCCGTGGATTCATAAGAACGGAATCCTAGCATCTTTGATATATGATGATAAGTCCGAGGATCAAACCAAACAACGCATAATTTCATTACCTCGGATACAAAAATTTCACATACCAAAATCTCAATCACGAAAAACATAAGCACCATTCCACCTGACGTTATACAGATGATTAAGATTCATGGTCTTGCTTTTAGGTTAGAATTCCACATTATGGGTATTTTCTGGATCGACATCGCCCTTAAGTTAGCTATCTAATGGATTGGCGACTCAACACTGACATAGGCGAATTAAGGAGGGCAAATTAAGTATGGGTTGGTACATCGCTCCAGCTATTATTTCATTAATAGTCAAATTGCTAGTCGTTTTCTTCGCGCGCAAAAAGCTACGCACATCGCAACCTTTCATCTATCTGCTTCTCGCATTGGCGATGCAAAACGTGTTCGAGCTACTTCTTTTTGTTAGTTTTTTCACCGGATCAACCACTGACCTCACCCTTCGGTTTTATTATGTTTGCACGATCGTCGTCCTAGCGTATACCGTCAGTTATGTCATCGATGTATCAGACATCAAAATCATAACCAAATTGTTCCGCCCCATTCTTTATGTTACGGCCTTTATTATTTTAAGCGTGATTTTTACAGACACAATCATCGCAGGGTTCCAACCGATCAATTACGCAATAACACGTATGTCTGGGTCCTAATTATTGGATATTTCAAATATTCACACTGTCAATTCTTCTATTCTCAATCACCTTACCCGTCATTGGTTACTACAACACGGAAAACCCCCGGGTACAAATTCAGTGCCTATACACCTTTTTATCCCTACTAGCCCCATTCATTACCGGCAGCAGTATCATCATCATGATGGCTATGGGAAAACACGTAAATGCCATGATCGTGTTACCTCTTGCGACAACGGCATTTATCCTAATAAGTCTGAAAGGTAAGTCGACGCATCAATTGACTGACTTAAGAAGATATCTCCCTTTTTCCCTAGAAAAAAAGGCGTCCAAGGAAATAAAAAAGGTCATAAACCTCTATGCCCAGGAAGAACACCCTCACGCATCCTCCATGACTGAAATCGAACGAATACTGGTGCAATATAAGCATGCGAAATCAGGAAACAATCCATCAAAAACAGCGAAATCCATGGACATTCCTCGGGCCACCTTGTATTCAAAATTCAGAAAATTGAATATTAACTATGCAAAAACCGAGAAATAGCCCAAGCTCCCCATTGGCAATCCTTCCATCAACGATATCTGTTCACGTGTAGAAGTTTAGACCAAATCTGACACCGTATTAAATCAATCCGAGCGAAGCGAGGGTTGATTTAATGAGAGTTACCCGTTTTGATGTAGTTACCAAACAATATCAAAACACAACGAGGTAACTCTCAATGATCCATACTAACGAAAAAGTCATCAAGCATAAAGTCGGTTTACTGAATCTGGCTGAAGAGCTCGGAAACGTTTCTAAAGCCTGCAAGGTGATGGGATTGTCGCGCGATACATTCTACCGATACAAAGCGGCGGCGGATGAAGGAGGAGTCGAAGCGCTTCTTGATCGCAACCGTCGCAGCCCGAACATCAAGAACCGAGTCGATCCTGCTGTCGAGTCCATCGTGCTTGATTACGCACTGGAAGAACCTGCCCATGGCCAAAGCCGAACCAGTAATGAACTGCGTAAACGAGGTACCTTCGTTTCACCCAGCGGAGTTCGCAGTATCTGGCTGCGACATGGTTTAGCGTGCTTTAAAGACCGGTTAAAAGCGTTGTCTAATAAAGTGGCTGAGCAGGGATTGATTTTGACTGAATCCCAGGTCGCGGCCATGGAACGTAAGAAAGAGGACGATGTGGCCTGTGGTGAGATAGATACCGCCCATCCCGGCTATCTGGGGTCACAGGACACCTATTACGTCGGTACCTTCAAGGGGATCGGCAGAGTGTATCAACAGACCTTCGTGGACACGTATTCCAAAGTGGCTCATGCGAAGCTCTACACGACCAAAACACCGATCACCGCAGCGGATATGCTCAATGATCAGGTGCTCCCGTTCTACGAAGAGCACAGCCTTCCCATGCTGCGCATTCTTACTGACAGGGGAACCGAGTATTGTGGTCGAGCCGATCAGCATGATTATCAGCTTTACATGGCACTGAATAACATTGAGCACACGAAAACCAAGGTGAAATCACCGCAGACAAATGGGATATGTGAACGATTCCACAAGACCATTCTTAACGAGTTTTATCAGATAACCCTACGCAAGAAAATCTATGATTCAGTTGACGAATTACAGATTGATCTTGACGAGTGGCTTATCAAGTACAATACTCAACGAACTCATCAGGGTAAAAAGTGCCTTGGGAGAACGCCGATGGAAACACTCATCGACGGTAAAGCGATCTGGAAAGAAAAGTTTGTAAACTAAACTCTATCTGACAGACAGCTACTGATAAACGGGTAACTGTCAGCTCAAGTCTGAACTTCTACAAATAAGCAATCAACATAACCCAAACTTTGCAAAGATAAGGCGCGGCAATCGTTCTCCACGATAACAAGCATTAACTCAGTTAAGCTAATGACAAAAAAAATCTGATTGTGCAACCCTACGTCTGTAACTTCGGTTTAGTTTGAGTCATTATTGTCGTTCCACACGATATATCGCTTGTCGGCATTGCTCCATTCATCGTCAATCTCAACGAGAATGGCACTGACAAGCCTGAGTAAAGATGCGTCGTTCGGGAAGACCCGGACAATCCGGGTTCGCCGTTTAATTTCCTGCTGGATCGGACGCTCAATTCCATTCGTCGTTCTCATCTTTCGATGATGCGATTCCGGTAAATTGAACACGGTCAATCCTTCAGGAACGTTATCGAGCAGCCATTGCGATAGCTTCGAGCAGTCTGACTCGTAACGGGCCGCCAGTTGCTCCAACTGAGCCAGGGCCGATGCCTCGTCCGTCGCATTCCAGACCGAACGCAATTCGCCACCAATCCGGCTACGAACCTTTGCCGTTGGGGCATGATTAATCGCGTTCTGTGCCAGATGAAACTGACAGCGTTGCCACGGTACACCCGGAAACACGGCACGTCTCGCTGCTTTGAGGCCCGCGTGGTCATCACTGGCAATGTAGATGATGCCGTGCATCCCCCGTTTTACCAGAGACTGTAAAAACTCCCGCCAGTTGATCTCCGCTTCACTGGTCGCGATCTGCACGCCCAGTACACTGCGTCTGCCATCCGGCAATATACCCACCGCACTGAGCACCGCCGCATCCACCACCTCATGATCCATCCTGACCCGTTCGTAACGCGCATCCAGTACGAGATACCGAATCTCTCCAAGGGCCCGGTCACGCCAAACCGATAGAGCATCGTCCAGCAAAGCCGTTGCACGGGACACCTGAGTCGAAGATATTTTCTCAATACCGAACAGATCCAGTACCTTCTCCACACGGCGCGTACTGACACCACTAACGTACATCTGAGCCACACACAGCATCAACGCGCGCTCACTGCGTCGTCCCTGTTCCAGACTGTGCGGGTAAAACCCGGACTCACCGTGATTACGCGTCTTGGGTATCGACAGATTTAGCGTCCCAAGGGTCGTGTCCACCAGTTTGGGTTTGAATCCATTGGCATGGCCACGGCGATTATCACTGCGTTCATGGGGCACCGCACCCAGAAACTGGGATCGTTCGATCTGCATGGCCTGATTCATCATCGCGGTAATGACATCACGAAAAGCCTGGGGGCCATGTTGAATCAATTGTTCCATCACTACTTCATATAGGTTAGGGTAATCCGGTTGGGTCATTGGGTTGCCTCCACATTTGCTTAAGTCACAAACATGGAACGACTTGATGGCTCAACATTCAATACTAAAGCCTGAAAAACCGGCTTTGGCTTCGCTCTCTACGTTCACTCCGCCAAAGCCAATAGCGAAGCTGCAATAGAAAGCTAAATTACAGACCTCAGATTACACTACCTGTGATCAGCTTAGGCAGGATTATCTATCCTGTTATGGGCATCCATCACTATCGACTCCGAATATAGATAAGCTCGCTGAACGAGGAGTCCGTTTTGATCAAGCATACTGTCAGGCGCCGTTGTGCGCGCCATCCAGAGCAAGTTTTTATAGTGGAAGGTATCAATCCAGTCATGGAGTGATGGGTAATGATGACGCAATGCAGCTTGGAGAGAGGCTTTTGTCTGATTATCTGTCCCCACTTGGCTATCGAACCGCAGTGGTTGGTAAGACCCATAATCGAAAGAGTAGGGAAGAGATAACGTCGCTGGGCATTGACTCGAATTCAAACTTTGCTCGATTCGCTGACAGCGGGGGTTTTGAACCCTATGAGTGGCATGAGGGGCTCTTCCCTGATGAAATCCTTCCCGATGATCACGGCTATACAAACTACCTTAAAGATTTGGGTTATGAAGAGGCTAATCCATGGGACCGCAGAGCAAATAGCGGGATTGATGAGAAAGGTAATCTGCATTCAGGATGGTCGCTTCGAAGTTCCAGATACCCCGCAGCAATACCTGAAGCGCATTCTGAAACTGCCTTTAGTACACGGCGGGCAATGGATTTCATCAATGAAACGAGTGATCAGCCATGGTGCCTACATCTGAGCTACATAAAGCCGCACTGGCCTGTCATTGCGCCGGCTCCTTACCACAATATGTATGGTCCTGAAGATATCAAACCGGTGGTCAAGGGAGGAGGAACTGTCCCGGCGCACCCAGTAGTGGATGCGTTCAGACAGCAGGAATATAGTAAATCCTATGCGCGGGAGGGTTTGAGGAATATGGTAATTCCCGCCTATATGGGACTTATCAAGCAGATTGATGATCATCTTGGAGAATTATTTGCGTTTATGAGGTCGAAAGGCCTAATGGAAAGCACCCTGATTGTTTTTACTTCAGACCACGGTGATTATCTAGGTGACCATGATTTGGGTGAAAAGGATCTATTTCATGACCAATCGGTAAAGGTGCCATTTATCCTAGTTGACCCTGGTTCTGAAGCGGATTCGACCCGAAATACCTCGCGAAATGATTTGGTGGAAGCGGTGGATTTGGTTCCAACGTTTGTCGAATATGCCGGTGGGAAGGTTTGTCAGGAGAGGGTAGAGGGGCGGTCATTACTTCCGATGCTGCGTTCGACTTTGTCGCCGGATAAATGGCGAGAGTTTGCTTTTAGTGAAATAGATTATTCAGAGCGTGGGCCGCGAGAGTTGCTCAATATGCCTCCCTATGAATGTCGAGCAACAATGGTGGCCAATCATGAATGGAAGTTTATTCACTATCTGGGATTCACGTCGCAGCTTTACAATCTGTCCGAAGATCCTCAGGAGCTAAATGATCTGGGGCAATCCCCGAAAACTGAAGAAGTTCGGAAAAAGATGCTGGATGCGCTTTTACAGTGGAAGTGCTCACTAAAAACCAGGGTTGGTATTAATTACAACTATCTGCTGGGCCAAGGTCCAAAAAGAGATGAGGAATATGGCATTATCATTGGTCGCTGGTGATGTTAACGGAGCATATTGTGACGAAACAGGTCGCGAAGAAATTGGCGATGACAAAATAAGCCGTCAAGAAGCAAATACTCTCGTGAAAGGTTTCGAATCATAACAAGATAAACGAGGGAGATAGGAGAAGCCGCTGAGCGGATCGGTTAGGCGAACGTGTCCTGCCTAACCGATCCGATCCGATCCCATTCCAGGGTTGTGTGTTTATCAATGAACTGTGTTTGGGTGCTAGATTGGATCTCCCGCTTCGTCTTCTGGCTTAACGTAGCGACAATGTGAGTTTAAACTGGATACTGATATTTACATTCGAGCAGAAGTTAACCAATGGGTGGATGATTCATGCTGTATATCGGGAGTCTATCTCGGCTAAACTGACAGGTGTTTTCACTTTAATTAGCCAGTAAAATAGACTGGTTCTTCGCTAATCCTAAGGCCAGACATTCCGGTAGCAAAGATGCGCTCATGCAATTTAAATCACCTAGGTAATTCATAACGAAGATGGCTTTGTTCAAACTCCCCTATGAATCTGACATGATGTCGCTTGGTCGATCCTGGGGCCCAGGTTTTCGTGCTGGCTCAGTGGTATTTCTCAGCGGTGATCTGGGGGCGGGTAAAACCACGTTGGTCCGGGCGTTTCTCCAAGGCATGGGACATCAGGGGGCGGTAACAAGTCCGACCTATACGTTGGTTGAGCCGTATTCCCTTGGAGGGCGGGAAGTTTATCATTTTGATTTGTATCGTATCAAAGAAGCCGAAGAGCTAGAGATGATCGGGATGAGGGATATGCTGAATACAAGCTCCATTTGTTTCATCGAGTGGCCTGATCGGGGCCTAGGCTTTCTCCCTAAACCTGATTTCTCGATAGAGATTCATCATGATGGTGATGGGCGGGAAATTCAATTGATCGAAAGCGGAATATACTCAATTACTAACTGATGTTTGCCATCATTCGCAACCAGTGTCGAGTTGTCTTTTGTCGCAGACTGTTACTATGTATATTGCTTTTGAGTTTCTTTTCGGGAGTAAACGCTGCTGAGGTGAAAGACGTGCGTATGTGGCATGCGCCTGATCGTTCGAGAATCGTTTTCGACATGGACAACAAGGTAGATTTCAAGGTGTTTACTCTAACTAACCCCGACCGGGTGGTGATTGATCTTCCTGATACGAAGCTAAGTGGCGAGGTGCCGAAGCCAGGAACCACGGGTCAGTTTATTCGGCAGATCAGAACAGGGTATCCTCGATCAAAAGTTATGCGTCTGGTTTTCGATATGGCCAAACCTGTTCGCTATTTTATTCAGCTGTTTAAGCCCGTTGATAACTATCAATATCGGTTAGTGGTTGACTATTATCATCGGGATTCAGAGGACCAGCCGAAGGTGAAGAATCATCCCGTGGTTGCTGGTGAGAGCTCGAAGAAGCAGGAGAAGCGTGACATATTAGTGTTGGTAGATCCTGGGCACGGCGGAGAAGATTCTGGTGCCATTGGCAAAAAGTCCTATGAAAAAAATGTCGTTTTGCAAATTGCAAGAAAGCTAGAATCTGAAATCAATGGGCAGCCAGGGATGCGTGCAGAGTTAAGCAGGAAAGGTGACTACTATATTTCATTGAGACAACGAACGTTAATCGCCAGAAATAAACAAGCCGACTTATTCGTTTCAATTCATGCGGACTCCTTTAAGAAGAAGAGCGCCAGAGGGGCATCGGTCTATGCGTTATCGCAACGTGGTGCTTCCAGTGAAACAGCTAGTTGGCTTGCAGACAAAGAGAATGCAGCTGATCTTGTGGGTGGAGTCCGCTTGGCTGACAAAGATGATTTATTGGCGGAAGTGCTGCTGGATCTGTCTATGACAAAAACGGTGAGTGAAAGTATCAGCTTTGGTAGAGAAGTTCTAGATGAGCTTAAAAAGATTGGCAGGGTTCACAGTGAAAAAGTCGAGCAAGCTGGATTTGCTGTTTTGAAGTCACCGGATATTCCTTCGATACTGGTCGAGACTGCTTATATCACTAATCCCCATGAAGAGGCCTTGCTAAGAAGTCCAAGACATCAAAGCAAGATTGCTGTTGCGGTAACGCAGGGAATTAAGCGCTACCTTAAAAAAAGTAAGGGATTGTACGTCAAGTGAAACTGGAGTCGACTGAACCACACAATGATAGTTAACCTGACAAGTAGCAGGGTCTCGATTCCATGAAGGAGCGCAGACCGATCCAGCAGCTGGATGACCGTCTGATCAACCAGATTGCTGCGGGCGAAGTTATTGAGCGGCCAGCGTCGTTACTTAAAGAGCTGCTTGAAAATGCCATAGATGCCGGTTCGACTACCATCGAGATCCACGCAGAGCGAGGTGGGCTGAAACGGATCGCGGTAAAGGACAATGGTCTTGGTATTACTCCACAAGAGCTTCCCCTTGCCTTGTCTCGCCATGCTACAAGCAAAATAACCCAGTTTGATGATTTGTTTAAAGTGAATACACTTGGATTCCGTGGAGAGGCGCTGCCCAGTATCGCTGCGGTGTCACGACTGAGTATGAAGTCCCAAGCTCTGGGACAGGATAGTGCTTATGAAATTCAGGTTCACGGTGGTAATCAGGTTGGCAATCCAAAACCCGTTGCACATCCTCCGGGTACGACAGTGGATGTGGTCGATCTTTTTTATAATACCCCTGCGCGAAGAAAGTTTTTGCGTGCAGAGAAGACAGAATTCAAGCACTGTGAAGAGGTGGTAAAACGGATTGCGCTGAGCCACTTTGAGGTGGAGATTCTGTTTATCCACGATGGCAAGCAAGTGTTTCATTGCTTGCGCGGTGTGAGTGAGATAGAAAGAGATAAGCGTATTTCAAAGTTATGTGGTAGCGCATTCGGCGATCAAAGTCTGTACTTTGAAGATGATGTAGAAGTGATGTCGCTGTCTGGATGGATAGGTTTGCCAACGTTTTCCAGAAGTCAAAGAGATCTACAGTATTTTTTCGTCAATGGTCGGGCGGTGAAAGACAATCTTATCGCCCACGCAGTGCGGCGGGCGTATAGTGATGTCATGTATCATGGTCGTCACCCGGCTTTCGCTCTTTTTTTTACGATTACCCCCAACCTAGTCGACGTTAATGTTCATCCCGCGAAGAGTGAAGTTCGCTTTAAAGAAAGCCGATCTGTGCATGATTACATTTATCGGACATTGCATCGAACTATCGCTGATTTGACCCCTGAACAAGGTGGGGTTCGCCTACCTACGCCGGCTGGGGCGGCGTTTCCACATTTG
>WLWD01003580.1_pt1 | contig 17181 bp, 10 predicted proteins | sample 6712731 | NCBI WGS metagenome assembly WLWD01 (sample SAMN12718690, study PRJNA576275) | sponge metagenome | isolation source: marine sponge | host: Mycale hentscheli | place: New Zealand: South Island, Marlborough, Capsize Point | collected 2014-11-01
ATCCTATGGGAGGGATCGTTCAGTCTGTGACACCATCCATGCCGGGTAAGTTGAATTCTACGTGTGTGCTTGTACTGCTTTTCATTTTCAAAGTACACTTTCTCAATACATGTTTCTCTCATGTACAGTGTGGAGTATACATAGCAGGTGTTCATACAGTGGGAGGCTAGCGCTGGGTTCCCCCTTAGAATTTTGGGAGTTGAATAGAAATGAACATTTAGGAAGCATTTATTTTTAGTCTGATATTGTATCCCATTATGTTCCTATCATAACTGAGCCTTTAGTGCATAGGACCGAACACTGATCATCAGTGTGAAGTATAGACTCGTATGCAAAGATGTGCATCAAAGTAGTGTAGGTTCCAAAAAATGGGTGTGGCAAAGTACACTCGGAGCCCCACCCCAAACAAAAATCCTGTATGAAACCGCATACAATACATCATAAAGTTGCAATTATATAGAATCATGAATAATTTGTTGTTTGTATTACAAATATCTTTGTTGTTTGTGTTTTTTGTGTATATGAAATTGTTTTGTAGTGGAGCTCGACGTCCGATGGCATACGTTCCTTGTGGACACTCATAGATGTCTCCTACATGATCACAATCAGCACCACACACAACAAACAACATATTTTATTGTTGAACTAATATAATATTGGTATATAATGCATCAAACAATATTGTTTCTATTTTATTTTATTTTTTTATTGATGGGAAAAGTGGATTTTTTGGGGGGAAAAAATTTTTTTTTTTGAAGTATTAGTAGATGGCTTAAATATTATTCAATTTTCTCAATTAAAAAATGAGGGGAATCCCAAACTCTTGGTCTATTTAGTGATATATGGTTGCTATGGGGTTTTCCCAGCCAGCATCGAGTTAAAAAAATAAAACGGCACTGCTCTATTCCGCGGTAGAAAATTAGATTATTCCGCGCGCGTCAAAACAATTCAGGAACGAGAGGGTTCAGAAACTAATGATGGCGAGAATTCGTGCGTACGTGAATTTTCAGCATAGTACAGTGAATTAGTTAGCTACAGTTTTTCCGGCTGTTCGTGAAAAGCCAATATTTCTAGCAACTCTCCGTACACTAAGGGGGTGGGAGTGATTGGTTCCAACCGGCTAGTGTTTCTAGCCTCCTAGTGTGAGTTCTAGAGCACGCCAGAGCTTACAACTGCGTCATAAGCTAGAGCTAACTGGTGTCTATCCATTTCTGCCATAAAAATCGTTTCGAAAAAAATCGACCGATAAGGCTTTACCCGGTGATACTGAAAAAAATTGTTTGCCGCGTTTAGGCGGATTTTCCCAAATCCGGTCACATATCATAAAAATCCCATTTTTACGGAGTGTACTCTTCATACTGTTAACCTGCAAAATATATTGACAGTGAGTGCTGTCTGGAAATGTCAGAAGTTGTTCATCCCGTCACACGTCCCATGGGACCTTGGGGATCCCATGGGACGTCCATCTGCCCCACACCATCAATTGTCCCATGTGACTATGGTGGGACCATAGAAAGGTCCCATTGGATACCCATGGCAATAGTACAAATTTATGAAATTTGAAGCTTACTCTGCTGGGAACCCCACCTATGTGGTTGAATAGCCAGGCTTGCCCGCTGTGTTAGTCACATGCCCCCAAAGATGGGGGACTTCGCCCCCATACCCCCAGTATGCTGTCACAAATGCATGCATCCAGCTATGGGTGGGACAGATAACATCCCATGGGATCCCCCCATCATGGGATGGGATGGACAACTTTTGGAAAAATATATTTATGGCAACCGCTTGTCTCTTACTTATTTATTGTTAGTTTATTTTTCTTCATTTGTTTGTATGACTTAGCTATCATGTACTGTAAAAAATGGACTTTAGCAAGATTGTTTGATTACACGCTTCAAAACACCCTTGTGCACTATTCTCAATATAGAGTGTTACAGGAACACAATACAAAGCCCAATGGTTTTCAAAATAACAATATATAGTACTGTTAACTGTTTTTTCGTATATGTAATAAATCAAGTGAGTGTATCAATCCACTCGATAGGTGTAGTAGGATCTATACTCCAATAGCCAGGAGTGTTGCAGTACATCCCAGATAAGATGTGACTACAAATGTGCCCATTAATGCCTGGTCCTTTTTCATGTTGTTGTTTTATATCACATAACATAATATATTAGAATGTGTTCGCCATGTGACATAGTCATCTAATTAATGGTACTCTACAAGCGTCCGCACACTTTTAAGAAATTAAATAAAGGTGAGAACAACTTCAGACATGAAACAAATGTTAGTTGTAAACAAAACTAGTGCCTTATTGTGCTGCCGGATTAATTGTATTGGTTAGCATTTGTGATGGGAATTTCCTGGCAAGTTACAATCTGGTAACAAACAGAATAATTAGCAGAAGTGTGGTAGGGAGACTCCAATTTTTTATGTTACGATTAATGTCAATTCATGGCAACTCCAATTTTTTATGTTACGAATGTCAATTCATGGCATAAATAAACTGGTAGATTTGAGTCGATAATTTTTTTGTGTGTTTGTGTTTTAGAGAGGCACACCACCAAGTGAGCTTGTTTGCCGCTTCACCAATCAGCCTCATCTGGTGAGACTAGTGGATGAAGATTTGCCTTCACAATATTATATTGCAGTGGAGCAGTCTATACAGCTACAAGTAGCAAGCGTGATGAAAGGGGTTCTCCTACTTCTCTCTCTTCATTATGTTTATGACATTAAATACAATGAGCGAATCAAGGACTTGTACAAGTATTTTGAATCTAAACTTTTGAACATGACATCTTCATCCAAAGATACTGCTAATTTTTCAAGTATTACTAATGCTATTGAAAGCTATATCATTCAGGACTGATGTTTTTTTTGTGATGTAGATAATCCTTTTGACTCAGTGCACTCTTTTGTTATTTCTCTCAGTAAACGGTGTTTTAAGAAAAAGTTTTGTGGGTATAGGTAATATGGTATTGCGGTATTGTTGCACGAACATTTTTGTGTGAAATAGCTGTTATAGTACTGGCGTATTCATATATTCTTGCATGTTGTTACGATGGTTTAGGTGGCTCTATTTATATTTTATACTGATATAACGTTTAATTGTTATTCGCACTTAGTGCCGTACTAATGCTCTAATGTGTAATGTGTTACATTAAAATGTTTGTGCTAAATTAGCACTTAGTATGTCGAATCGAAACTAATTGTGGGTCAAATTAACATCATATGTGTGTTGGATTAATACTAATTTTGTGTTAAATTAACATCATCTTGGTGTCATATTAATAAGTAGTATGTCAAGTTAACATTATTATGTGTCATATTAACATTTAGTATGTGTTGGATTAATGCTAATTTTGCGTTAAAGTAACATCTTGGTGTCATATTAACACGTATTATGTCAAGTTAACATTATTTCTGTGTCATACTAACATTATGTGTGTGTTGGATTAATCCTATTCTTGTGTTAAAATAACATACTCTTGGTGTTAAATTAACCCGATCTGTATGTCAAGTTAACATTATTTCTGTGTCACATTAACATTGTGTTTGTGTTGAATTAACGCTAATTTTGTGTTACAATAACATACTCTTGGTGTTAAATTAACCCTATCTGTATGTCAAGTTAACATTATTTCTGTGTCACATTAACATTGTGTTTGTGTTGAATTAACGCTAATTTTGTGTTGAAATAACATAATCTCTGTGTCAAAGTAACACTGTTCAGTTGTCATAATAACATGACTTTGTGTGTGGTATTGATATGACTTGTGTGTTGTAGTAACAATACTTATCTGTTGTATTAACAACAGTTGTGCGTTGTTTTGACATTATTTGTATGTCATAATAGCGTAGTGGTATGTTAAAACAAGACAAAGTATTTGTTAATATAACAGTTTATTAGTAATTGAGAAATTTCTTTTGTGTTATATTGACATACTTTTTATGTTAAAATGCACCATTACTGTTAATATAACATTTTGATTTTATTACAATAACATACAATAGAGGTGTTGAAATAACATCAGACAACATGTCAAAAAAAATGCATCAATATGACATTTATTTTGTGTTAAAATAACAGACGATTTTTTACTGTGTACCACACGTGCAACAGAAGGTTCTTCTAGAGCAGCTGCTAGAATTTTCAAGGTCATTCATAAGAAGGTATGCTACCTGTAGACTAATTATAATTCATTATTTGTAATAATTGTGTGCTCTAGTTTCAGGAATTAGAAGAATTGGGACATTCTGGGTTTGCTATGGCTTATTTTGGACTTGACTTACATACTGTGAATACCAGTGACTCTCAAGTGTGTGTGGGTCCTCATGTGATTGATTATTTACGATCTTTGATTGTTGCCAGTAAGTTTTCATTGTTTGTGATAAACTGCTGAGTGTGTGTGGCTATTTACTAGTCATTCTTATGGGACAAAGGCAGAAGCAGTGGTTTGTATGTATATATGCTCCACCTGACAATCAATATGGTCTATAATAACCTTTTTTTAAAGCACATCATGACTGGTGTTTTGATATACCTCCACCAGCAGTTGTACCTGAGGTATCCAAGTCTTTGCCACTAATCATGACTAATCCATGTAAGTTTTTTAAAGGCACGTGATAGATATTATATTACATCATTGTTTTCCAAACTTGTAGCGTCGGCAGCATCTTTGGATGGCACTTCTCAGCCCACCTTGTTGTCTCTGTTAGGGAGCAACTGCAGTGAATCTGTAAAAATATCTTCTCCATTTGAGGTTTCTAAACCATGTAAGTTTTTCAATGCACATAATAGCTATTATATTACATCATTGTTTTCCAAACTTGTAGCATCGGCAGCATCTTTGGATGGCACTTCTTAACCCACCGTGTAGTCTCTATGCCTTAAAAGTGACAATATGGCATCAAAAGACAGAACTGCCCATGCCATTGACCCCAGTTATCTATCTGAGGGGACACAAGTCTCTTATACGGCTGTTCAGTCAGATGCCCTCAAGGACTCTTCTCCTATTGAAGTATCAGATAGTCCATCCAAGCATGAACATATTATTATGTGGATTCGTATTCTAAATTTGACTGTTAAAGATAAACAAATTGTGGATGGCAATGGTTGGTGCAATGATCAAATTATCTATTCGGCTCAGAAATTATTGGAACTAAAGTTTCCTAACATTATGGGATGGCAATCACCTCAGTTTAGCTGTAAAAAGAATTTATTCACAAAAGTTCCAAGAGGTGTGAAGTTTATCCAGATTATGCTAACAAGAGGTAACCACTGGATCACCGTGTCCAATGTCGAGGAAAATTTTAGCAGCGTTGAAGAACCCCCAGCAGCACAGCTTTATGACAGCCTGAGAAGCATAAATATTGACTCTAAGTTAAAAAGTGATGTTTGTTCAAGTATTGGGTCCAAACTAAATCGAGTGCAGTTTCACATAATGAACGTTGAAGGACAGTGCATATGTAACACATTTGGCTCAAGGTGAAACTCCTACACTTTGTCATTGGAGGCATGATGAAATGAGGAACCATCTGAAATCATGCTTAGAAGTCGGTGAAATTTCTCTTTTCCCTGACAGAGGCAATAGATTGATTCTATCAAGTCGTAGGATTTTGAAAACAGTTATCGAACAAATCTACTGTTATTGACGGATGCCTAATGACAAAAGCAAATCAATGGTTCAGTGTAGCCAATGCTGTCAATGGTATCATCTCGCTTGTGTGAATCTAGCGGAGCAAGTGATGTGTGAAGTGAAGTGGAGCTGTTTAAATTGTGTGTAAACTATCATGAACTCAATCATTTATTTTCAGTTTTGTGAACTTGATGCACAATTTCCATTATTACATTGATTGCCCTTACGTTATAAAAAGGGAGATTTTTTGTTTTGAATGAGAGATACACTGGGGCATAAATGAACAGATACCTGAGTTGATTTAGCATAGAACAGGACCTTGCTATAAACAGCTACTGAACCTACAAATAGGATGACCCACTTCAGCAATACAGTAGGACTTCAGTTACCGAAATTTAGTATCAGTAACCAAACAAATGGTATCATCTCGCTTGTGTGAATCTAGGGGAACAAGTGATGTGTGAAGTGAAGTGGAGCTGTTTGAATTGTGTGTAAACTATCATGAACTCAATCATTTTCAAGAACTTTATTGCAAACAATTAGTAAAATGGTAAACAATGAGAGTGAACAACACCATGACACTGATGCCGAGTTGTTCTGTTATGAGAAGCAATGAGCTGGGTGGTTTTGCTACCAGGCCTTGCTTATGAGAAGGACTTGAACCTATACACAACCTCCTAATAAGAATTCACTGTTTTAACATTAATGGCTTTGCCAGGTAAAGTGCCTGTTTAATTCGTAGCTAGGCATGTTGTTTTTGTTTACGTAGACACAAAGCTTTCACAATCAGATATGTACAGTAACAGCTATTAGATCCCGTTGCTACATTGTTACTAGGTGTACAGTGTGTCCAGCTTAAAGAGTAGAAGTTATGTTTTTTGTACTGTTCTCTTTATTTGTCTACAGGTGCACTTGTATGGAAGTTACAAGTCTAAAATTTGGCACACATTTGCATTTACATGATTCTTCAAAAAAAATTGTGGTTTTGTGTTTACAACGTTGGTTATGACTAGGAGAACTGCCACTATATATAGTTGATTTTTGGTTCTGTTTAAGCCAGAAAAAGAGTAATTTTAAACCGGGTGTCTGCAAATTTTGTACATTTGATCTATGCTTTATGAAGTTTCAATGTACCAAGTTTGGAGTTTTAATGAGGTTTTGTTAGCTTTTAATTTCATTTTTTATAAAAAAGTGAAGTGTAAGAACTGTTTAAGCCAGAATTTTAGTAATTTAGAATCTGGTTTCTTAGAATTTTAATATAAACTTAGCTAAATAGTTGTATTTTAACATATATGAATTTGAAACCATATGGTGAAAAATGTGAGATATGACAGTTCATGTGCAAACATTTGCTTTCATCTGCTAAATGATGACGTTTGCGGAAGCCCTAATCTCGTATACGTGACGTCACAACTTGCCGCATGCGCATTAACAATATGTATGTATGTACAACCGCCAAACACGTGGGTGAGAAGTGGGAGATGGAGTTTTTGGCTAGCTTTTGTTCGGAGGTGAGAGGTAGGCCTGAAGACATCGTCGCCGGGTTAGAATTTTGCTGTGAGCAGGAACTGCTGAACGCCAAAGACCCTAGCAGTATTCTTTTACTGTGCGGTCTATCGGGCACTCTATAGGGCACCTTGGTAGAGAAGCGTCTTTAAAAAAAAAAAAGAAAAAAGAGAGGGAGAAAGACCAACGGTTATTCCAATAATCTCCTTAAGCATCCTAGGAATGTAGTATAATGATTCCAATCCTAGCTAGCTAGGTAGCATACAATAAGCAACTTCTCACTTTAAGATGCCTTTTTTGTTTCTGCTGTTTCTGTATTAATTTTCATACATTGTGTTGCCCCTCCCCTTATTTTGCTATGAAATATGTTATATTTCACTTTTGAGTTTAATTTTCACTTTTGAGTTTAATTACTTATTTGTTGCTAATTACTATTGTGCTAATTACTATCTGCTACTTTAATGCAGTTTATTAATTGATTTATGTATTTATATAGGATAGTCACATCATGGCCCTTTTCTAGGATTCCTGGAAATAGGAACTACCGCTACATAGTATGTAGTGTGGAGGTGAGTGTTGTCGGCAATCTTCAGCCCCTGCCAGAGGTTCAGGATGCTCTTGGTAATGCCCCTATACAACAACTGGTACTGAAACAAGTTTTATCGACGACTTCAAAACATATATCAACTTCGACATGCACATCAATTTTTGACACTTCTACACCACATACGTCAACACTTGTAACTAAAGAAGACGATAGTGACACAAAACAATAATATACGAACTTTCTTTGCCAGACGAGACTATTTCAACGATTGACTGTGACAAGACAGTATTACGTATGACAATGACGAGACGGTATTACCATATGACAGTGACGAGACAGTATTACCATCTGACAGTGACGAGATGGTATTACCGTATGACAGTGACGAGTCAGTATTACCGTATGACAGTGACGAAACGGTATTACCGTATGACAGTGACGAGACGGTATTACCGTCTGACAATGACGAGACAGTATTACCGTATGACAATGACGAAACAGTATTACCGTATGACAGTGACGAGACGGTATTACAACATGACAATGACAGATGTTGCACTACACCTGAACTTTTTTCTGAACCTGACTCTTCTACGGCACCACTGTTACACTTGCCCAACATTCCACCTCTACATGTAGTGCAACAATTTCAAACTTCAGAACGCTTACAATTCCAACAGCTTCGCAGCTACAACATGACGCCACCATTAAAACGAACACATACAACACAGACCATTAATTCTAAAGGACGCAAACGATTACGAATACACAAAAGAATATGACTGACAATCGTAACATTTGACGTTTGAGGGGGTTACTAGGAGTAGTGTAGTTCATACATTCAAAGTTTTTCATTCCATGTGAATTACTCTTGTGTCTGTGATAGCCACACCCCCGTTTACCTTATAATTGCCCCTCTCCCCAACCCTACCCCCCACACTTTCATCATGCTGTCTCTGCCTCTGATAAACATATTGTATCATGGTTTTCATTAATATGACCTACCTTCAAATAATCCTTACTTGAGCAGGATTAGCTTTTTAGAAGTAACTTACAGTTGTTATAGAAATTTAATTTTGTTAATCAGTCAGTTTTGTATATCAACAGAAAAATAAATAATTATGGAAATGCTTGTCCATAGTAGGCTTAGGAGAGTATAAAATTAATTGGGAGAAATGTCATTTCTGCTGTAGCAAATGATATTTGAGTCTACGGGAAAATTTGGCACAATACAGCACATGTGAACGTCGATAAAAAAAGATTTCTTAAAAATTTACATATCGAATAAGCTTACAAAAGGGAACAGTTTAGTCTAACATAATTCACGTACTCACGCAATTCTTGTTATCATATTTTCTTAACCCTTTCGTTCCGGATCCCGCTTAAAAGCGGGTGAAGACCGATTGACTTCTCCGAATTTTTTAAAATAGTTACTTTATAGCTAGAACCTTAAGATTGCATACACTGGTGCCCAATGCATTGGAGAAGCATCTAAAATAGCTTTCAGCCAGGACTGTCTCGACAGTACCTCACAGCAGTTGCGTTTATTTCTTCCTCGGCAAAAAACAACAACATCGGTTCACCGTCGAATTTTAAAAAAAGTTACCTTCTTCACAGCAGCTTCATTTATGGATCCAGTCATCTCCAGAGCTTTGTAGAAGCAGCAAAAAATTGCTTGAGCTCAGTAGCCTTCCATAACACATTGAAACAACCGCTTCTTTGCCGACCAAGACTTTGCGGTTTGACTTACTGTCTTCTCCATTTTTTATAAAATCGCCAGTTCAACTGGGGACCTCCCTATTACGTACAGTCTTAGGTAATGCTTATTACATCATAGGAAAAAAGTGAGCGTGTCGTGTGACCCCGGTAACTATGCAAAAAAATTTTTTTTCAAAGTCATTTTTTGGAAGATGGCGTCTAGAAGTTACAATGCGGTGCAAGTTTTAGACTTGCTTGATGTTGACTCTAGCGACTCAGGATCAAGCGGAGAGAAGGGAGACGACATCTAGGGCTATAGGAGGCCCTGTATCAGGGTTGGTGGACCAGACCCCGTCAACTCTGATACTGAAAATGGGAGTCAAGAAGATGATCGAGGTAAGCTTGTCTTTCTCTTGTCTTTCTCTTGAAAAATAGCAAGCTTCTGTTGTGGAAAGGACTTATTTATAGCTATATTGAGATAGAGTAAGCTGTTTAGCTATAATATATATATATTTCATTGAGTTTTGAGATTTGAAAGTGGCTTGTGGTTTTTTGAACAAATTCAAATTTTCAAAAAAATTAAAAAAAGTTTTTACCACATATACTACTAGGACCAGATGTGAATGCAGTCACCGACCCCGATTACGCAGATGAGGCGACAGGAGCAGAGTCTTCCAGTGATGAAGGAGAGGATACCGGACCTGAGTCTTCCAATGATGAAACACGAATAGGCAGCAGGTTCCAGTGATGAAGAAGAGGAAGTGGCTCCTCCTGCTCCGAGTTCTGGACGTCCTCGCGGTCGGAGAAGGCGGGAACCGAAGAACAAGAGTCGGGTGGATGAGGTAGGGGGAGAGTGGAAGAAAGATGACAACACACCCATTGATATTCCATAATCTTTTGTGTGAAGGACCACAGACTTTGATATTTGTGGCTGCTCCTCCCCCCCCCTGAACATCCCAAAAGTTGTAATATGTATTGTTATTGTCGTTGTCGTTGTCTGTGTTTTTGTGGTGTTGTAGTGGAGCTTCACACTCGATGTATATGTGTGTGCGTGGAGTTGAAATGTTATTCTGGCGCTTCCAGATCTAACCGGGGAGGGAACGAACTTGGGGGGGGGGGAGGGGGGTCTTTTCCAATCGGGGCTACTATGCCCATGTAAGTTGAATTTCATGTGTGTGTGTGTACACCAGTCAATTTATGTTATACATTTATTTTTATGATCTGTATTCACCTGTATCTTCTTTTTTCTAGCGTGTGTGTGTGTGTGTGTATGTGTGTGCGTGCATTTGTGGAATGAGAGAGAGCAACCGTTGACAAACAGTATGTGGCGCTTCCGTATACAACCTGGGTGGGAACTCTGGATCATTTTGGATCGTGACTACTATGCCCATGTAAGTTGAATTTCATGTGTGTGTGTGTACACCAGTCAATTTATGTATAATAAATTATACATTGTCATAAAGTTGCAATTATATAGGATCATGAATAATTTGTTGTTTGTATTACAAATATCTTTGTTGTTTGTGTTTTTGTGTATATGAAATTGTTTTGTAGTGGAACTCGACGTCCGATGGCATACGTTCCTTGTGGACACTCATAGATGTCTCCTACATGATCACAATCAGCACCACACACAACAAACAACATATTTTATTGTTGAACTAATATAATATTGGTATAAAATGCATCAAACAATATTATTTCTATTTTATTTTATTTTTTTATTGATGGGAAAAGTGGATTTTTTGGGGGGAAAATTTTTTTTTTTTTTGAAATATTAGTAGATGGCTTAAATATTATTCAATTTTCTCAATCAAAAAATGAGGGGAATCCCAAACTCTTGGTCTATTTAGTGATATATGGTTGCTATGGGGTTTTCCCAGCCAGCATCGAGTTAAAAAAATAAAACAGCAATGCTCTATTCCGCGGTAGAAAATTTGATTTTTTCGCGCGCGTCCAAACAATTCAGGAACGAAAGGGTTAAGAGAGGGATCAGACTCCTGAAATGCTTTGAATTCGTCTTTAGAAACACCATCAAATGTCAAGGAAGGAAGGCTAGCGACAAGATCTGAATTTGAAATGGTATTAGCAGGTGAGAGGTGATCTGAAGTGTCAAGTGAAGGCGATATAGCAAGGTCTGGACTCTGCTCTGGAACTGACTCTGATTCAACGGCCTCAGCAATGTCTTCCAACGCCACGGGATAGGAGCCTTCAGACAACTGCAAAGCCTGAGCCGTCTTCTCAGCCAGCTCATCACTAGCTGCCATGGCCCTTGTGACAGCCAAAGCAGGGGCAGGTGAGGACTTAATATGCTACAACAAATCAAGGAGTTTCTCCCAGCCAAAGTCTGTACCAAGTAGGAAAGTGTAACGAGGCAGATGGTCAAGAACTGCCAATCTACACTTGCCCTCCAATGAAGGCAAAGAAACATCCAACTCATACTCTGGGACTTCATGTCTGACCTGGGAAATGCCCCACAAGGTGGTGTGTGCAATAGGAGTATCATTGGGGCCAATGAAATTGGTTGACAAGTTATGTCTAAACTAGTTTTAGAAATAGTTAGCTAGGTTGTAAACAAAACTTGGGAGACCTGGAGAAAAAAATATAGTTCATAATGTGAACTAAAACTTAATATTGTTGCATCTAATTTTGCTATATGTGCTAGGCTGGACACTGATGTGTGAAACATTCATCCGTTCTGATTCCACCTCATTCTGACAGGCACTTTTCAGGCTCTTCTGGAATCCCCCTGATGTTGTCATTAGTCATAATATTATATTGTCACACAATTACATTATATTTTTACCAGTTTTCTGTTATGAAGGTGCATTATCAAAAATGAATAAATCTAGGCATGAAGTTTAAATAAAAAATCTGATATAGCAACTTTATAATAAAGAAAATGTATATAAAATTATGTGTTCCAGAAGAATGACTGGTCAGTGGTCAGCATTGGCATAGCATAGTTGCCAACTTTCTAAAATGAAAAATTGGGATAGGCCACGCCCACTAATTAACCATCATGAATATCATTAAGATAGCTACGGTATTACCGTGAAAGACACCTACAGAGATGTCAGTAATGGTTGTGAGTCAAACAGGAATGGACATACATACACTATATTTTGACAAGCGGAAGTAAACAACAGAAACAACTGAATTTAGCTAATAATCTTGATCAGAAAGGAGTAATAAGTGAAGTTCTGTGTCATTTCTTTGTTCTATTTGATACTTTCCAGGTCTATTTTTCGCTTGAGAACACCACTGACGTCCAACAGTCTACCAAAACAGCCTGGCTATTTATAGCTACTTGTGTTCCAACTCTGGATCCTGAATATCACTGAATAATCACTAACCTCCTTGAGAAGACTTCAGCCATTCTTGATTCACTCACCTGTACCAAATGATGAACTTTTGCTGTTGTGCTATTATTTCATACAACAATATTTTATTCTTTGTTTCAGTGTTTTCAACCAAGTTTATATGAAAAATGTTTTATAGTAACCACCCTTGTAGATATGCTGTACAGATAGCTATACCACTACACAAACCACTGATATCAAGCAGACTAACTTGCAGACTATTGTGTGCAGCTGTTGGCTAATAGTTATTAACCCCCTTTGTTCTCTATCAGAATTCCGGGAAATCCTATTGCAAACCGGGGATTCGGGAAAGGCTAAAAAAAAACGGGAAACCGGGAAAGGCTAAAAAAATCGGGATAATCCCGGCAAAACCGGGATAGTTGGCAACTATGGCATAGTGTAGGCTTGGTGTGGGAGGTAATATTTAGTTCTTTAGTCCAAGTTTACCAGTGGCATCATCTACTGACAGCTTCAACAATGACTAATAATACTTACTAGATGACCTTGAGCATCACCAGGAGAGGGTCAGCAGGGCCAGCTACATTATCTTTGCTGGAAAATACTTCTGGTATTAATAGTTTTAGCAATATCAACCAGTAATTTAAACTATTCTCATGAGTTATCGCAGTTGAATAAAATTAATTAGCACGCAGCAATTTCTAATGAGGGAAAGTACCTACACGCTGGCAAGAAATTAATAGGGAAAGTACCGTTTGGACCGCATCATAATGACGTTCAACACGGGTGAGGATTGAATGACGATCCCGTGACGACAGGTGGAAAGTAATGACGACAAAATAAAATGGCGATAATGTATTAGAGTCTATGGGAGAAGTCTGGTTTGAAGTTTCTGAAGAACCTTGTGCTGCTGTGTTTGTATTAACCTATATTTTAAGTGACAAGAAATTTGTAACTACAGTTTTGTGAGATAAATTGATCATATCATAGTGTTTCAAAAAGTTTGCTCTTTAAGCTGGAAGCACTGAATATTAAGAGTTCCATATAAGTCCAGAAGAGACTTCAGTTCTATCGTGTGGACAACTAAAACAGATAAAGAATTTCAATTAAGAGACGCCATTGCTAACCACAAAAGTTCCATATAAGTCCAGAGGAGACTTCAGTTCTATCGTGTGGACAACTAAAACAGAAAAAGAATTTCAATTAAGAGACGCCATTGCTAACCACAAACCATTAAATCTAATTTAAAAAAAAATTTACATAATTTTGCCTGAAGTGTACAATGCATACCATGAAACTATTGGTGCTGCGTCAATTTATGTGTAGGTCAATTTATGTGTAGATATCAAACCTGACGTAACTAATCGTGATGACCCAACATCTACTAATATCCACAACCACATATATTTAACTCAGCATGCTTGTCAATTGAGCAAGCTTGATCAAGAAAATTTGAGGCTTAAAGTTCAAAATGGGAAAAAGAGAAGCCTAAATCTCATTTTTATTTTTGACGGTATACTGAATCCTCTGAAGAAAGTGAATCAAGCAAGCTTGAACAAACCATTTTGTACATTCACCAAAAGCCTCGGCAGCAAACGCTCATGGTGAAGTATGGTTTATAAATGCTACGTACATAACCACAAAATATGAGTTAGCACTATTTTTTGTAGCTGTTAAAACTAATGTGGGATATACAGTCATAGCTGATTTTGTGCTTCAGTCAGAAACTGCTGAGCAAATAAGAGAAGCTTTACAAATCTTGTCATCATGGAACCCTGCATGGCAACCTCCATACTTCATGGTTGACTATTCAGAAGCTGAGATTGAATCCATTCAAACTACTTTCCCAGCTTGTAACATACCTTTGTGATTTCTGTCAAGAACAAGCCTGGAGAGATGGGTCAAAGATAAGAAGCATGGCTTATCTTCTGAAGATGGAACACATTGCTCCATCTTCAGAGATGTGGCTCAGTCTCCTTCTCCAACAGGCTATGATCAACCCCTCAATGTTTACTATAATCAGCATGTACAGAATCTAATTGATATTGAAATTTGGATAAACAACACATCAGTACAGGAATGGCTTAATGAAAAATGGCTAAGCTCACCAAAGGTAAACAAAGAGTACAAAGCATAAAATGCTAGGTTTCTTATTAATCCTTACCCTGTCAATTGTTTTTCAAACATTCAAATTATCCTGTAAAATGTTTCAATTTTTGTTTACAGGCTCTTAAGGTGGAGCTTTTGGTGTAAAATAATTGGAGCCATCCAATTCAAACTTGTTTCGATGTTTTCATGATGTTAAGGCCTTCATGGGCTTAGATTATTTACTACTTGAGGTCCATCAGTAGCTAGAAGAAGGCATACTAATTGCAGGCCTTGTTAGAACTTTGGTCTGCAGCTTTATTGAAGCAAGTTAAATTTTTGTACAGCATTTTTGCAGCTAAGGTGATTTGATCATCCAAAATATTTTCAGTATGCAGTAGTTCCCTGTAATGTATGCCTACTCATGGAGTGCACCATTAATAGCATGTGATTATTATACATGCACTACAATTTGATTACGAGAATAACAATTTTTGTGTACAAAACTACGAATTATATGTGTTGTAGCTTTGGGTAAAGGCATTTCGAGCATTGAATTATAAACGAAGTAGCAAATTTGAACATTATAATTCCATTATGTCAGATTATTTATACAATAGACCAAAGACTACAATTTTCACACTGCCTGGAAAAGAGATCAAAGGCATTGAAGTAGTACACTAGTGAAGATGTAACTTTAATAATTGATGATGAAAGAGGCATATTTTCAGTAATTGGAACTATATATTATAGAAAAAAATCAAAGTGTAATGTTCACTCAACCATCATGCTCATGTCCTGACTGGATCACTTGGAATTTACCATAAGGAATTGGAATAGTCTACCTGCTAGCTACCTGAGCAGTCCTTAACTCATTAAAGAGCATGTTTCAGTTGCCAACTACACTTTCAGCCATCTGTCAGGTCATCCTCCAGAATGAGCCCAGAGATTCAGAAGTGACTAAACTTTCTATATTACCTGAAAATAAGGTAAGGAATAATGTTGAACAACAATTAAGGGTTGTGTCTATTGCTATAATTCCTTAAAGTCTTACTTCACCTAATTTGTGTCTCCCCTCAATAGGAGTGTGCAGAGTTATTTTAAGTATCAAACTTACTGGTCTCATTTTTGTGTCATGTCAAATTTCATATACTATTGAAGGCTCTCATTCTCCACAGATTTTCATTCTCATGGTCATGTCTATCTCTCCTGCTTCTGAATTTCTGTCCTATTTTGACAAACTTTTGTCTTCTATATATAGTACTTTCACCTTTCTTTTGACAACTAAACGCTTTTACTTGTCGATTCCACACGCCTTTTTAGTTCAAATTAAGGGTACTGGCACACCGCCTACGCACCGCCTACGCATGCACCCACGCAAATCAATTAACTAAATCAATTATGTTGCTATGGCCTACTTTTATATATTTCTTAAGTTTTGCAGGCTATCCTATACAGTGGACCTCACAGTAAACTATCTAAGGAGCTGGCTTACCAGAAATTAGAAGTCCAAAGCAACTACTATGGCGGATATAAGCCATCACATTCTCCAACATAAATGTCAAAATATCCCCGACAATTCAACTCCACAGTTGGGGGTCTCACCCTCTACGAACTCTGGAACTCACTGCCGACACAATTACAGAAGCTTTTTTCGATTTACAATTTAGTTTTCAAATTATTCATTGTTATTATTTTTGTGGCGACCATTTCCTTAAATATATCCGTTTTTTGCAGTTATTACGAAATTTCCCTCTGTAATTTTTTTAATTTTTATCTTCTGTACCTGTATTCCAAAAACAGAATGGTTCTGAACCCCCATTCCGTACTTATGGCCAGAAATAGCATGCAGACAAGCCAATCTTTCCTCGCACAATTTTGTCAATTTCAGACCCGCCCTCCTCGGGCAGGTAAGGAATACGCGCAGATTATTGTTTAGGGTGAAATATTTTGGAATGCAGTGGCTCTGAAAAAAGTCGGTTTGAAAAAATAAATAAACACTGACAACGAAATGGAGAGAAGGCGCCCGGGCTGAGACTTCTAAGATGAGCAGAGCGCCCTGTACAGCTTCTCTCCGAGCGGCTTGCTCCTGACTCCCTTCTGCTTCAGGGAGGCAACGAAGGCATCCTTAGTATCACTGGTTCTACGGAGAAGCAATAGAGTGTGGAAATCGAAGCCCTCAGTGACTAACTTCTTGGCTTGTGTTGGTGTGATGCTGTAATGGTTGATGAAGTTCTGGATAGCTTCAGAAAAACCCTTGAGCGGATCGTCACTAGATGCAACTTCATCAGACGCGATCAAGTTACTCAGCTCAGCCTTGCACGAGTTGAGTAAACGGTCCGTCATCCGCTTGCAGTGGAACTTTTCTGCCTTACACTGCCATTC
>WLWD01001002.1_pt1 | contig 17175 bp, 15 predicted proteins | sample 6712731 | NCBI WGS metagenome assembly WLWD01 (sample SAMN12718690, study PRJNA576275) | sponge metagenome | isolation source: marine sponge | host: Mycale hentscheli | place: New Zealand: South Island, Marlborough, Capsize Point | collected 2014-11-01
TGAAATTACTATTATCATTCAAGTGCACAAATTTGAGCACAAGAGAAAATCGATCTCTTTTCATGATGGATGAAAATGTCGAACTCACAGGCCACGATGTAGACCAGTAATCTTCAACAGCGGGATAATGAATTGATTCCATGACTATTATTAGGCACAAAAATTTCTTCAACTCAGAGAGGTCATGTTGCGATGAATCCAACATTGGTGCCCGTGCGTGATCTTGGTGGAAGGTCGTTTTTCTCAAAGAACTGCTCGGCGTACACATTTGTTTGCTTCTTTATTTCTTCAAGAATGGAGTCTGGATTCAGTAAGCGTAAAAAATCAAGGGGATTTTTGTTAGTCATATCATGAGTAGGACCTGGAGTTGCAGTAAAGATAGGACCAGGAGTAGCAGAAATGTTTAAGCAGAGCTTGAACAACTATCTTCACTGTCATCTAAAGTTTCATTTTCTATTTCCATCTCATCATCACTAGCCGCACCACAAATATCCTCTTCCATTTCACATTCATTTTCACTATTACTATTGTTTTCTATATCAGAATATTCATACCTTTCAGCATACTCCTCTTCATCAACATACCCCTCAAAATCATCCTCAGAATCACTATCAAGCATAGATACAACGTCTTTAGTTGAGTATATACGCTGGTACGCTGGGCCATTGCGGATAAAAACCAGTAGCAAGCGTTGGTAATTCACCGCTGAATAAATTCCGGTGGCGGTTACCGCGTAATTGACTCGATGTCGTCAGGGGGATTTGCCTTTTCGGTAAGGGTGTCCTTGAGCATAAATATATGCGCTACGCGGTCTACGCGTAGTTCAATTTCGGCATATATATATGCTCGCCGCGGTGAGAGAGTTAAGCTTGCTGATTTCTTTAATCCTCCTAGAGACAGATGAAGAGCAAGCCCTCTTGCTAGTAGGAGTGTTGGTAATGTCAGCCAGTAATTGCAACTCTCCTCGTTTGCGTTTGTTAGCACTTAGCGGAGTTCCCGAAGTTGAAGAAGCCATAATAAAGCACATGACAATCGTCCAGTAAGGGAAAGTACGTACACTCAGCAAACGTTAAATTGGGAAAATACCTCAATTCGCGCGTCATAACGACCAAATCGTAGCGAGCGCTAATTGAATGACGATTTCGTGACGACTACGAACAAAATAGTGACGATTAATAAAATGGCGATAAATGTATTGGAGTCTCTGAAGAAGTCTGGTATGCAGTTCCAGAAGAACTTACTGCTAATTTAACAGCATTAACTTGCATTGTCAGTGATAGTTAAACTGTAAGTGAAATTTTGTGTACAAAAATTTATGAAAGCATGGATTTTCAAATTGTTTGCTCTTTAAGCTGGAAGCACTGTATATTATATAAATAATACGCTTGCGTGTCAGTAACAACGACGACGGTGTGTGTATTTATGAATGATTCATGAGCTTTGTATGGTTCGGTAAAGCATCATTCATTTATGGTAGGTAAAGTATCATCACAATCAGTGGAACGTGCTGGTTACTTCTATAAAGCTGGTACAATTGGTGATGAAAGGCGGCGTAGGTTTCAAAAAGGAAGGCGAAAGTACGGAAGAGAAGGTAAAAGGTGATTATTTGTAACTGAATAGCAGATGGAATCGGCGAGGTAAGGGGTGTAGGTTTAAAATGGAAGCGAAGGTTAAAGGTGATTAATTGTAACTGAATAGCAGATGGAATCGGCGAGGTAAGGGGTGTAGGTTTAAAATGGAAGAGAAGAGAAAGTAAAAAGGCGAGCGATTAATTATAACTAAAAAGCGGGTGGAATCGACGAGTAAAGGCAGGGGTTAGTTTTCAAAAGAAAGACTAAAGTACGAAATAAAAGACAAGTTTCTCAGAAAAGAAATTCAGAAGCAGGAGAGATAAACAAAGTAAAAGGGGGCTCCATGACTCAAGAAAAAGAGCTGTGGGTGGAAGAATAGCTCAGATAGTTAAGAAAAAAAAAGAGTAGGAGAGGGAAACTTATGTAACCTTAACCAATGGTAGAGAATGATAACTGAGTAAGATAACTTGTGCTACTGCATTTTTACTTTGCAATACGTCAAGCACCACTATGTGGCTGGGTACTTACTAGTATTATATAACGTGACCTTTAACTAACTACAATTAAGTGAATATAGTTTGTCTGAAATTAAAAAAAATACTGTAACTAGAGCACTAAAGTGCAAAACCCTCAGCACTAGTTAGCTAATATAATATGAAAACAATGTTAGCAGTAATATGTAATAATTAGCCAAAGAAGATAATGAAAAAGGGGGTAAAAAGTGCATAAAAGTGGGATAAAGAGATGCAGAAAAGAGAAAAAATAATGAAGGGGGAGGAAAAAATGAGGAAAATATAAGAAATGAAAGATAAAAAGAGAAAGAATAAAGAGAAAGAATTCAAGTGGAAAGAGAAAGAAAAAAATAAGAAAGTAAAAAAGAGGGAAAAGATTAAAATATAGAGAAAGAAAAATAAGAAAATAATAAACTATGCAGATGCACAGACGAAACTTTAGCTATTGTACTATTACTGACTCTTTCTATTGGATTGGTTTAGTGGCCGCACATAGGAACGCCTGTAGATCCGGGCATTGATTTATTCCCCGCCATTCGATATTACGCGAGCAGAAACAATCGCGCAGTCCTAGCAGAGTATACTTTGCAAAGTTGTGGTGTTTTAGTTTAGCTTCTTGTTGTCTCATATTCGTTTACAGCAACTTTCCATACGTCGTCTGAGCTCACGCGGCAATGTGCACCAGGCTGCCTCTCCACCAGTAGCTATTCTCTGGACTCTGCGCACCTGAGCTCAAGCGGATGGATATACCAGGCTCGACTTCTGCGGAGCGAAGACTTCCTAAGCTGCGCAGACCTAATACCTTCACCTATGGCTATCTCCAATAAACTGCTCTCTCTTCTGACTCTCTTGTTATTGTTGTATTGATGTTTGATTACTCTTAATATAGGCGGGCTTTTTTTAGAACCAATACAAACTAATTGAAAAAAAATTGCTCGCGTACTCGTAGTACGAGATATGGGGGTGGGGCTATTTCTTAAGAATTGCGGGTGGAATTAAAGTTCCAAATTTTGTATGAGTTATTCTTGGAATCTAATAATGAGAACGACACAAAAATTTTACACACGGGTAAACCAAAAAAAATGAACTGCACCACAACGAGAATTTTTCAATATCTTATAAATAGAAAAATTGGGAGTATATCATAAAGTAATATTGAAATGGATAAGAACTCGTTGTCTTGCAGTAGAGTATCGGCTTGGCTAGTAGTGCACCAAATTGCGGAGCTCCAACTTACCGCGCAGCTCCAAAAAAGTGCTACAAAGTTTTATAACCAGGCCCCAATATTTCCTCCAGATTCGCTCTAAAATTAGTGAGGGGCTCCTTGGCAGATGGTCGCCAGGTGTTTTGACTGGCAGGTATAGGTACTATATTTTGCCTCTAGTCCCATAAATGGTTAATTGTAATTCCAAAACTTATAATTCAACTAATGTTGTACATTTCGAGTAAGTTTAGAAATAGCTCAGTTCATTTTCTGTTACTAGTATTTCTGTTGATTTGTTCGTCTCACAGCCATTATTAATATATGTATACAAGGCTATATGTGTTTTACAATGTATTTTTTAGTTAAAAAGATTCACATTAGCATACAGAAGGCAGCCAGTAATTTAACTACCAGAATTGTAATAAAATAAGCCCATACGATGCAGTTTGTATATATATATATATATATAGCTATATATGTGTTCAGCATGTGACCGTCTACGGGAAAACCCGGGCACAACGTGGCGTACGTAAACGTAAACGTCGGGGAAAAATCTGTTGAATTTAAGGGTGGCCGCACATAGCAACGCGCACGACCTGTAGATCCGGACATTAATTTATTCCCCGCCAATACCCCACCATTCGATAATACGCGAGCAGAACAATCGCGCAGTAGTAGCAGAAGTATAATTTGCGAAGTTGTGGTGTTTTAATTTAGCTTCTTGTTGTCTCATATGTGACCGGATTTGGGAAAATCCCACTAAACGCGGTAAACAATTTTTTTCGGTATCACCGGGTAAAGCCTTATGAGTCGACTTTTTTTCAAAAAAATTTTTATGGCAGAAATGGATAGACACCAGTTAGCTCTAGCTTATGACGCAGTTGTAAGCTCTGGCGTGCTCTAGAACTCACACTAGGAGGCTAGAAACACTAGTCGGTTGAACTCGTGTACGGAGAGTTGCTTAGAAATTATTGGCGGGCTTTTCACTAACAGCCGGGAAAAAACTGTAGCTAACTAATTCACTTACTATTCTACATAATTCACGTACTCACGCAATTCCCGTCATCATAGTTTCTTAAGGAGCCCTGCATTTAGCCTTTTAGACTTCTTTCAATCCGCCTGTAACCGGTTTATTCCATAGTGTCCCGGTGACACGCAGTAATAGTATACGGACACAAGGCACGCCCCCTGACCTTAGCAACGCCTTTACCCGGCGATTTTTCGAAATCAGCAATAATAAGTTTAGCAAAAATACTGAAGTGTTGTAGTGCGTTGGGCGAAGACGGCTTGTGCTACAGCTTCTAAATTAGGAGGAAGGCATCCCAAGGCCCCGTGCAGCCTACTGGTAGAATAAATTAGAAAACTTTAGATGCCGCGTTTAGCCGGGTTTTCACAAATCCGGTCACATATTCGTTTATAGCAACTTTCCATACGTCGTCTGAGCTCACGCGGCAAGGTGCACCAGGCTGCCTCTCCTCCAATAGCCGTTCTCCGGACTTTGCGCACCTGAACTCAAGCGGATGGATCCACCAGGCTCGATTTCTGCGGAGCGAAGACTTTCCAAGATGCTCAGATCTAATACCTTCACCTCTGGCTACCTCCAATAAACTGCTCTCTCTTCAGACTCTCTTGTTATTGTTCTATTGATGTTTGTTTACTCTTGATATAGGCGGGCTCTTTTTAGAACCAATACAAACTAATTGAGAAAAAAAATTGCTCGCGTACTCGTAGTACGAGATATGAGGGTGGGGCTATTTCTTAAGAATTGCGAGTGGAACTAAAGTTCCAAATTTTGTAACAGTTTTTCTTGGAATCTAATAATGAGAACGACATACAAATTTTACACACGGGTAAACCAAAAAAAAATGAACTGCACCACGTAGAGAATTTTTCAATATCTTATTAATAGAAAAAATTGCGAATAAATCATAAAGTAATATTGAAATGGAGAATAACTCTTTGTCTTGCAGTAGAGTATCGGCTCGGCTAGTAGTGCACCAAATTGCGGAGCTCCAACTTACCGCACCGCTCCAAAAAACTCTACAAAGTTTTATAACCAGGCCCCTATTTATTTCTTCCAGATTCGCTCTAAAATTAGTGAGCGGCTCCTTCGGCAGGTACTTTGTCCTTGTGCAGTAGTGGAGAAGCCCCTGTAAGTATACAATAGTAGTAATCGTGCATAGCAACCATCAACAAAAAATTGCGTAGGCGTTGTGCGGCCACCCTTAAAAAATGTATTTTTTAGCTAAAAAGATTCACATTAGCGTACAGAAGGCAGCCAGTAATTTAACTACCAGAATTGTAATAAAATAAGCCCATACGATACAGTTTGTATATATATATACAGCTATATATGTGTGTGTGTGCATGTGACCTACGGGAAAATCGGGCACAGCGTGGCGTACGTAAACGTCGGGGAAAAATCTGTTGAATTTAAAAAAATGTATTAAATAAGCCTTATACCGGGAACGGCTAAAGCTACGACAATAAAACTCGGAGAGCTCAATATCTGGACACCGACAACTCTGTAAATGCAAAAAAAAATTTGTGGGTGGCTGCTTTTCCTGTATAGGGTCACATATATTATATATATAAGACTAAAAAAATTATCCTAAATAAAAATGACTATGTAGGGTTGTCAGTAACAATCTCTAAACCAGGTTCTGAGTAATAAATTAATTTATTATCGTCAATAATATATTAGTTTAATTAAAACTGGCAATTAATTTATCTGAGTTGTTCAAAATAGACCTGTGTGTCTATATACTTCCATTATTTTCTAATATTGTTACATCTACCATTCACACACACTTGATTCATGTACATTAATACATGCATGCCCTTCCCCCCTCCCCCTCCCCCTTGTTGACAAAAATCTTTATTTTGCCCACCGGCTCCCTTTGCTTCCTCACCATAATGCAGTGAGTGTTAACTGAAAATATATTCAAATACAAATAAATTAATTTTACTTACTCATCACTCTTTTGACTGTGGAGATAAAGGAGCAACTGAAGTGTCATGATTGAGCGGAGATTTTGTCACCAGGGCTATTGTGGCATATGCTATAAAAAAATTACAGAATGTATAAATATGATTCAATATAAAATGCTGAAGTAGGCCATACAATTTTGCCAGAAACTTATTTATAATGATCAGAAAGTGTGATTGGCAAACATGGATATGTTATTTCTGAGTAGAAACATAATAAAACAGTCAAATGATAATCTACAACATTATGAACTTACTTATATCATCAGGAGAAACAGAGTAATTATAGGAACAGTGTCTATATCATCAGGAAGTTCTGAAAGTAGGCTGCTTGTTTGGTCACAATAACCAAATAACAACAACACTCTGAATTACTTCTCTAGTAGAAAAGGACTTTGTCAGCCTGACATAAACAGCACCTGTAGGACTCTTCGAATTCCATTGCCATCAAAATTTGTTTGCCCAATGGGAAGGCGAACTTTCATGTTCATACAGCGCACAAACGAAAAATCATTTCCTGCAATCTCTTTGTAATCATTAAAAATGCTTTCTTTCATAGAGCTTATGGTAGTCATGAAGCGCTTGCACTTCTGGTGGAGGATCCCCTGGATACTCAATTAAAACAAGAGTTTTGCAGCATTCTTTCTCCTTCTCAATGTGGCATAATTTACGTTTTTTTTTACTTGACTTCGAATGATGTCCTGAGACGTCCGCAGGAGAAGAGCGCAGGCATGTAATCAATCTGTTAGCTCTCATGACAACGTCTTGGTGACTATTCCAGTGGTTGAGCTACTAGAGCAACTAGGAAAGAGTGAATTAATTTCACTGGAAATCTGGCCACTGGTCTTTTGTTTTAATAAAGACCATAAAATAAATCAGATTATGCTATTAATTTTTAACTCTAGCTTGTGGGCTTGTAAGCAACCCAGATAAATAGGAGAAATAATGGAGCCAAGAAAACACTTGACACTACAACTACACTAAGTAAGAGAATGAAGTCATAATAAATTAATTGAACCAGCACATTCATAAAATTAAGACATTTAGCAAGCCTAAATTCTTTTTACAACACATTCATGAAATTGTATACCACTAATGTGAAATATCTCAGAATATTATACATGTACAATGAAATGGAAAGAATGCATTAAATAATCCTGAAGCTGTGATATTTCATTATTCCCTCATTAAACTTAAATGTTGAAAATACTCTGAGATATTTCCAGGAACCATTATCACTGATCCATCAACAATTATTATCCTTACAGTTTTGTGAAACACGTTCTTATTTTGATTAATTCCTATACACAAGTATTGGCCACTTTTACTTTTTCAATTTTATTAAAAATCAGATAATTGTCTTCAGTAGATCTACTTTTAAAAAAGGTATGAATACCAATCCATTTAACTGGTTTAATACTTCCACAGATAAGTCTAACCGATTTTCCATTGGAAACATCTATCCACGACGGCACAATTACGCCTGGAGTAAGTATCTTGACAACCTTGACCACAGTACAGTTGTAGAAAGCTGTACCATCAACGTAGTTTCCAACGCAGCAGTAGTGCCCCGAGTCCGAAGTACTCAATTTTTTAAAAACAATACTACTGGAACGTTGTATGTGGCAAGGACAGAATTTTGTCGAGAAACTGTGAAGTGATCTGGAAATCTTCAGACCACCGGTGCAGAACTACCACATAAAGTTTTACTGATCCACAAATTCCTACTATAATTCTCTTAGGTAGGACATCTTCATATAATACCCTTATTTTGCGCCATTCGTCTGAATAATGTAGCTGACCAACCGATACCGCAGACGTCCACAGTACAATTGAGAAAAACTTACCGCCCATAATCACCGACACAAATAAAGTAGTCAGAGTGAATACAAATAACCTTAACCTGTGGAAAACGCTACCAATGAGATTAACGTGGGTCTAAGAAGCTTCCCGCGTGTTATGGCCTCGCCTTTTTAAGTCAACTTAATAATTGGAGTTGTTTGAAATATTTTCGTTTTGATAAAAAATTGTAGAGCTATTTAATAAAAAGCATATTGACTTTATCAATTGTAAACAAGCAACAAAGCAGCAATTCTAAAATAATTCATCCAATGAAGGCACTTTGATTTCTTGAACAGAAACACGTTTACTTTTAGCTTCCTTAGCCATGTCTAAATTGATTGTGTATGGGACTATCTAGTCTCGCGAAAGAGACCCTTTACCTAACACCCGCGCGCGGGAAGGAAAGGGTCTGGTTCAATGCTTAACCCAATCTCGTTCTGTTCCCCCAGATTCTGGGGTAAGTACTTCGCGTGTATAGCTTATGGAGTGGGCGTGGTTTAATAATGAAGCGTGGGTATGTTGGACATTTAGCGTGAATTATTGATGCGAGAGTTCGACGTAGTAATCTGCTAGCCATGGCTGCGCAGTGCTGCAGGTGTTGCTCGAAAAGATGTAGACTGCCCCGTGGAGAAAAAGCACAGAAGACAACTCCTCAGTAGTGCTACTCAAGGTGTAATGCAACCGCTACAGAGCATTTTTATTGAATTATGGTGTGATGAAAGCACAGGAGTAAATGATGGATTCATTTGCAGAGCATGCTTTAGATTATTAGGGAGGTACAAAAAACTGAAGGACGAAGTAATTGGTACTGTAGCTAAGACACTACCTGTAATGGGAGTTAGACACTCAGTAACGCCTTCATGCTCCACCAGCCCTCCAGTAGCAGCTTCAGGGGACGGCCAGCACAGCCAGGCTATATCACCTTCAGTTTCAGTAAGTATTATGAATGTACTGTATACAAAAATCATATGTATTTTTGCAGGCAACAGTTCACTATAAATCTGTGGCCAAATCGTTTAAAATTACTCCTAGCAGAAGGAAGATTTGCAAGCCTCTTATAAGGAGAAATTTCCAATTTTTCTCCATTAAATGCTTAGAAAATGTAGTCACAAGGAAGGCTATAATAAAAAAGATTTGTGGTATGCTAAGACAAGAAGTTTCAGCTATTTGTTCCGACAACTATTCTACAGTAATGAGAGATAAGAATTCGGAAGCATTGATTGAATTTGACTTTGCTAAAATAATCAAGGAGATGGAGTTGAAGACACCAACACTATTATACCTTCTGCAAAACTGTTTGAAAGCAAAGACACCTAGAGGGAATGAAAAAGCAGTTTTAGCAATCATTGCCAGCATGATTTTCAAGCATAGAAGGTCATCCTGTTCCCTCCTTCAACGAATTATTTCATTGATCCTCTATGCTGGGCATACAGCAAAACAGGTAAATTGCTAAGCACTACAATAGAAGCACAAAAGAACTGGTAATATTCTGGTTATTAACCAGACTAGAACATTTTAATGAGCAATACTTGCATAATAAACAATACTCGCATAATAAACAATACTCATCATCCTCAAATTAACTATATTATTCATATTATAGGTGTATCAATACTTGCATAACAAACAATACTCATCATTCTCAAATTAATTATATGTATCAGAGGTTGCAAAAGATGGGTGTCTGCATGTCATATGTCTCAACCATCCACTTAGTGGACAGTTTAGGAGCCAGCTTTGATTCTGCATTGGTAGAATGGAAGGAAGAAGCGGAAACCAAGATGGAACTAGTCCAGGTAATTTTTTTGCTAGACCAAGTATGTTTTCTTTACATTATTTTTAACAATATTCAGCAAACTACCGGAAACAGATTACTAATTCCACATATTGACACTGAGGAGCCATCAATTTCTTAAGAAGTCCGAGATACTACTGAGGGTGTCCAATTTTGGTGGTTTAGGTAGGCTTACAAAAAATTGTGTAGGCTTATATAAATAGTAAAGTCATTGCAGTGTGAAAAAAACAACGATGATACCTTATTGTATGATTTATATTATTTTATAGCAGTCTATTGCACCAGTGTCCACAATAGTCTGGCATAGCCAGACCCTTTACCGAACCGCTGCGCGGGGAAAGGGTCTGGGGACAATCACGTACCTTGGCTGTTCTAGAGCTAGCCCCACGATTTTGGGGGGTGGTCTAACTAATGACTTCTTGGAACCCCTGGCTATGGACTTGCCCATGTGTCTTCTTCTTGGTGTGTGCAAATTGAATTGCTTTGAACCTGAGCTATAGCCTATGTTTATCTGTGGAAAATATATTCAAAAATCACTTCAAATGATACAGGTTGTGGGGCCGGAAAAGGGTATGTCCTAAGTACGCCCACTCCCCGAAACTTAAGAAGAACAATTACGTGTTTTAGCCTATTCACCAACCCATTAACAATTCTTTTGAATGATATGTAAGGGGGGGATCCCACCCCTCATTGATACTCTTGGTCACAGCATATATACTGTAGTTTTGTTCATTTTTGTTGGATTTGGCTACCTGTCTGAATGTATGTATGTTCTATGCTGAACTTTTTATAAAAGACTAAATCATTCCGCACAATTGGGGCTACACACATTTGGATCGCCTAGGATAACCATCACCTGGCTCCTTAGAACTACCTTACTTGGCTCTGGAGTACTTCCATACCTGATTCCAGACCCACACAGGTATTGTAATTGATTGGCAATTGCAATAATTGCAGATTCTACAAAGGATATAGCTGATTCCTGTGTCACAAACAGGGTACCTTGTACCCACTTCGCACTTCTTCATTACAGCTTCCTACTGACACCACACCTGCTACTCAACATCAACAGCTTCATATCCTGCACTGTAGCTGCATCTATCTCATTGAACAAACCAGGCTAAGCCCTTATACTCACACAAATTGTGTACAATTATAATGAGATATTCAGTTTTGGAACTATTCACTATTCACAAACAACCTATAGCCCTGAAGGCTTTAAAATATGCTTCCATGATGTTTTAAATGGAATACAGTAATTCTTGGCTAAGTAGGCGTTTATAATGATTTTCTACCTTGAACTCTTTATTACAATAGAGTTTGAAGCCTGAAAAAAAAATTCAAAGAGAAGCAATATTACACAATTTTTCTTTATCCATCATATTCAAAATCTTCTAAATCCTGTTTTTGTTTGTGGGGGTGAGGGTGGGGGGTGAGGGTGGGGGGTGGGGTGTGGAAGGGGGGAACATGACACATTTTTCTGGAAAAAATATCATTTTAAGTACATTTGCTAATTGATTTTGGTGATGTTGAAGCAAGTTATTAGTAATGGCAAAGTCCTATACCAACTTCAGTAGTCTCTCTTAGCCATATCTGTTATCAAAACTATTTTTGCAAAAATTTGGTGAAATGACACAACTTTTGATCAAATATGGAATTTTTGTATTTTAGGTTCCTGTATATGTATAGACCATGCTGTTTATAGGAAAGCAAAGGAAAAACGGTGGGGTTGGGGTGTTGAAGAGTACAACACTTCAGTGGTCTAAATATTAATTTAAAACTATTGATTGATTGATTGATTGATTTGAATGATTGATTGATTGAATGATTGATTGATTGATTGTTTGATTGTTGATTGATTAATTGACTGACTGATTGGTTGACTGAAGGATTGGGTGACTGACTGACTGACTGACTGACTTAATATAAGCACTCCAACTTTAATTATGAATTCAGAAACCGGTCTGAGATTTTTGTAACAGTGTTTTTCCAAGGGGACTGTACTGGTAGAAAGTACAATTTATTATACTTATAAAAAATTAGTGTAATTTGCTTCAATAAAAATATTTCATGAATACTTACATATGGGTCACATCAAAGTCAAAGCGAGGCCACACACACTTTTCTATAATTGTACTTCAGTAATTTGTGGTTTAATAATTTTTGGTGGGAAAATGACTAAGTGTGACTTACTGTACTTACTATGCCTTACAACCAAAACTGATCTAACTATTGCTTGTTCTCCACAGAGCATCTAGCACAAAAAAAAACGTTGATATTTTGGCAATTAATATCACAATCAAAGTAATAGAGCAACTGTAGAATTTATTATTAAATATTACATGGACTTACCGACACCGATGGAGATGTAGCTGCCAAGCAAATTCTCTTTGGTTGTGGAGGTGGAAGCGAAGAGGAATGGTGTTGTGCTTGCAAAGGAGTGGTGGAGTGCTGTGCTTGTAAAGAAGTGATGGAGTGCAGGGGCGGATGCAGCATTATAGAGGGGGGGGGGCCGAAAGTTAAGTGGAAACTTGACCACACCCATTTTATCACACCCACTAATTAAATTTTTTTGGTTTCTTTCTGAATATTTCAATTTGTTACATACACGAAAAAAATTACACTCACTGACAACAATAAGGAATTAGTCAAGAATTTATTGAAGCAAGTTATATAGTCATAATACCATCCGTCTTGGATGGCGACGGGAGAATTCATCCACCTCTTCCTCTGAAGTAATTTCAATGTCACGGTGGTAATATAGCATTGCCAATCCAACCCTTTCGTTCCCAATCCCGCTTTGAAGCGGGTGAAGACCGGTTAGCTTCTCCGAATTTTTAAAAATAGTTACTTTATAGCTAGAACCTTAAGATTGCATACACAGGTGCCCAATGCGTTGGAGAAGCATCTAAAATAGTTTTAGCCAGGGCTGCTTCGACAGTACCTCACAGCAGTTGCGTTTATTTCTTCCTCGGCAAAAAAAAAAAACATCGGTTCTCCGTCGAATTTAAAAAAAAGTTACCTTCTTCACAGCAGCTTCATTTATGGATCCAGTCATCTCCAGAGCTTTGTAGAAGCAGCGAAAAATTGCTTGAGCCCAGTAGCCTTCCGTAACACATTGAAACAACCGCTTCTTTGCCGACCAAGACTTTGCGGTTTGACTTACTGTCTTCTTTTTTTTTTATAAAATCGCCAGTTCAACTGGGGGCCTCCCCATTACGTACAGTCTTAGGTAATGCTTATTACATCATAGGAAAAAAGTGAGCGTGTCGTGTGATCCAGGTAACTATGCAAAAAAAAATTTTTTTTCAAAGTCAATTTGGAAAAATGGCGTCTACCAGTTACAGTGCTGTGGAAGTTTTAGACTTGCTTGATACTGACTCTAGCGACTCAGGATCAAGCGGAGAAGAGGGAGACGACATCTAGGGCTATAGGAGGCCCTGTATCAGGGTTGGGGACCAGACCCCGTCAACTCTGACACTGACAATGGAAGTCAAGAAGATGATCGATGTAAGCTTGTCTTTCTCTTGTCTTTCTCTTGAAAACTAGCAAGCTTCTGTTGTGGAAAGGACTTATTTATAGCTATATTGAGATAGAGAAAGCTGTTTAGCTGTAATATATATATATTTCATTGAGTTTTGAGATTTGAAAGTGGGTTGTGGTTTGTTGAACAATTTCAAATTTTCAAAAAAATTTAATTTTTTTTTACCAGAATGTACTACTAGGACCAGATGTGTATGCAGTCACCGACTCGATTGTGAAGAGGGATTGTGAAGAGGACGCAGATGAGGCAACAGGAGCAGAGTCTTCCATTGATGAAGGAGATGCCGGACCTGGCGAAGTACACTCGGAGCCCCACCCCCCCCTCCCTCCCGAACAAAAATCCTGTATGAAACCGCATACAATACATCATAAAGTTGCAATTATATAGGATCATGAATAATTTGTTGTTTGTATTACAAATATCTTTGTTGTTTGTGTTTTTGTGTATATGAAATTGTTTTGTAGTGGAGCTCCGATGTCCGATCGCATATGTTCCTTGTGGACACTCATAGATGTCTCCTACATGATCACAATCAGCACCAAACACAGCAAACAACATATTTTATTGTTGAACTAATATAATATTGGTATAAAGTACATCAAACAATATTATTTCTATTTTTTTTTTATTATTATTGATGGGAAAAGTGGAATTTTTTAAATTTAAATATTATTCAATTTTCTCAATCAAAAAATGAGGGGAATCCCAAACTCTTGGTCTATTTAGTGATATATGGTTGCTATGGGGTTTTCCCAGCCAGCATCGAGTTAAAAAAATAAAACGGTAATGCACTATTCCGCGGTAGAAGATTAGATTTTTCCGCGCGCGTCCAAACAATTTGGGAACGAGAGGGTTAAGATGGTCTTGTCAGTCTTGATCAATTTGAGCATGCTGATGGAACGTTCACATTCACAGCTTGTAACTGGCAATGTGCCCATTATACATAAAAGAGTGTGAATATTGGGAAAGAAATCACAATCTGCATGTACTAGGCTTTTCTCTGGAGTACAAAGGCTTACAGCTATTTCAGAGTCAGCTTTCCATTTGTGCTGCCACAGGTCGAGCTCTGAATTGGATCTTTAGACTGAACTCTCTTTGACATTTTCACATTACAAACTGGCAATCTTGCTATCATAAGGCAATGTTAGTAGAATTCCAGCACAAGCATGGGTAAGTGGTCATGGTGTAAACGAAGCACACTAACCACAGAAAGAAGTATTAAATGCTGGCTGTATTACATGTTTGTGCCTTGTGCATGTGTATCACATGTCGGTGTGTGTGGTGTGTGTGTAAGGGAGGGGGGGGCAGCCCCCCCCCCTCCCTTACACACACACACCAGCAAAGAAGTGGTGGATTGTAGTGCTTGTGTAGAAGTGGTGGATTGCTGTGTTTGTGAAGAAGTGGTGGAGTGCTGTGCTTGCAAAGAAGTGGTGGAGTGCTGTGCTTGTGAAGAAGTGGTGGAGTGCTGCTGTACTTGTAAAGAAGTAGTGGAGTGCTGTGCTTGTGAAGAAGTGGTGGATTGCTGTGCTTGTGAAGAAGTAGTGGAGTGCTGTGTTTGTGATGAAGTGGTAGAGTGCTGTGCGATCTTAGTCAAAACTACAGTAAGTTTGTCTTCCACCTGAGATTGTAATTTATGAAGCCTCTGACCAAAGTAAACTCTACACATTTTTCCAGGATCAGATTCATTGATTTTAATTTCTTCTATGGTGACTCCTTGCAGCAGTAGTTTCTTCCTTACTACGGATAGCCACAAAGCAGTTACCCACGAGGCTCCAAAGCACCAGCAGAATCAGGACCCAGATTTACTCTTTTTCACATTTTCTATAAGGGAAACTCCACAGCCTATGCAAAACATCTTGCGAAGTACCTCTGTCAACTGCAATCAACTACTAAACTTTGCGCAAAGAAAAGATATGTAACTGCCAGAGTGCCTACACCCATAGCTGGTGTGGTTAAAGTAATTAAGTAACTGCTACAACATTCCTCTAGAACAGCTAAGGATATAGCTGATTCCTGTGTCACAAACAGGGTACTTTGTAACCACTTCACACGCCCTGTAGTTGCACAAGCATCTATCTCATTGAACAAACCAGGCTAAGCCCTTATTCTCACACAAATTGTGTACAATTCTATAGCCCTGAAAATTTTAAAATATGCTTCCATGAAGTTTTAAATGGAATACAGTAATCCTTGGCTAAGTGGGCATTTATAATGATTTTCTACCTTGAACTCTTATTACAATAGAGTTTGAAGCCTGAAAAAAAATTCAAAGAGAAGCATTATTTGCAAAAAAAAATACACAATTTTTCTTTATCCCTCATATTCAAAATCTTCTAAATCTTGTTTTTGTTTGTGGGGGTGAGGGTGGGGGTGGAGTGTGGATGGGCTTTGCTTGAATACATAGTTAAGGGGGGAATAGGGCATTTTTGGGGTATTTTGCTTATTGGTCATAAATCAGTCATCCATGTGTATTTTTTCATACTTCAAGTCATAAAATGATGAGTAAAGCATCATCTTCAAGATGAGCTACAGATATATCAACTTGGCCCCACCCACCCAAAGTGATCGGTTTCATCGTACACTCACCCTTTACCTATTAGGTACGATGTAACCCCCATCAGACATGATCCTCAACACTCCAAACTTTTTTCACACATTCAGTATACTTTTATCTCATAATTGTATTGATACTTTTTGGAATTTCTCCTTATTTTTTTTTTTATAATTGTTTTTGTCCAAAAATGCCCAAAAATTCATTTTTTTTTAGAAAAACTTGCATAACTAAAGAAAAAAATTTTTTTTTGAAAAAGTATCAGTTCATTTTAAAGAGTAGAATATGAGCTTTAAGATGATATATAAACATAAAAATAAAAAAATAGTGAGAGTAAGTTATGATGTACCGAAGTATGACCACTTTGGGAAAATGTAGTTTTGAGATAATTGAGGTTAAACACGACACTTGTAATAACAGCTGACAATGCCTGCAAGAAAGCATAATATTGCATACAATGAATATTTAGACCTAAATTAAGGTTTTAGAAGTTATCTTGATATATTGGTTAGACCAAGTTCCATTAAACGTTACAGTAACATCTGATGGGGGCTCGGTCCAATCGTTGGATGGGACGTCACTGCCGAAACCAACCCCGTCAGAGTCAGCCTGATCATCATGACTGCAACTAGCCTCAGAATCTGACTCAGAGGATTCCTCCTCTGAACCACTTGACTTGGCATCATCATTTTCACTTGACTCTGCATCATCATTTTGATCTGACTCTGCATTGTCAAGTTCATTTGCTTCTGCCATGTCATTTCTAGACTCACCACCGCCATTCTCATCAGCCATTCTCATTAGCCTAATGCCCAGTATATAATATTTATCTGCTTCAGTTGAACCAGCATCAGGGAGAGCTACAGAACTATTGTCTGACAATGGACTTGAGGATTTACTATTTCTTGGGCGCAATAGAGCACTAGAGCTTTCAGAAGTAAACCCTATAGACCTAGGTGGTGAGCTAAATAATTTAGTCTTACTCACCGAGGGACGGGTAGCCTCTGAATCCATCCTTCTTCGTTTAGTAGGTGACTGTTGTTGCCACTGAGTGCCAAGGAACCCTTTAGGGCGCTTTCTACAAGTTCTCCTCGGCGTAGTTTCAAGAAACAACGAGAATAAAGAGAGAGCCATGCGGACACAAGTTCGAGTTCCAATCAAGCAAAAA